>Ga0136643_10006591_pt1 | contig 16645 bp, 9 predicted proteins | sample TergutLab28metaG_FD_96883 | JGI IMG/M metagenome (GOLD analysis project Ga0136643, IMG submission 96883) | Labiotermes labralis P1 segment gut microbial communities from Petit-Saut dam, French Guiana - Lab288 P1 (version 3) (version 3) | ecosystem: Host-associated > Arthropoda: Insects >... | reverse complement strand
GACACACACCAGACACACATTTAAGGCCCCTGTGCTCGAACGACGGCCGCGCAAATACGTCTATCTGAAAACACGCAACATTCCCAATAGGCAGTCATGCTCCAGCATCATTAATCTAACAAATGTCGACATCGTCTCTTTCGAAAATTCATACAGCAGTAAGTCCCATCACATTTCCTACATATTTGCCGTAAATGACATTAAAATAATAGAATTTAATTAATTATTTACTCTGGTACGAGCCATGGTTTCAAATGAAAGCTTTGAGGCTATTTAGTTTTTAACATGTGTTGTGTTATTTTAATGATATGAAGATTTAAAGTGATCTATTTGCGTGGTGTGGGGTGTGTGGGAGATTAACAATTTTTATGTACGAGGGAACTGTAAACGTTATGGTATTAATGTGTGCAAACAAATGTATAATTAGTTATGAGTGATTTACCTCTTTTAAACTTTTGCCTAGTCAATTAATGAATAATATAATATATATCATTCTCTGTGCATTAAACGTCGGATTATGTTACAGAAATCTGCTAAAATTTCTCCTTTCTTTGTACTAAATGCATATACAAAATTGAAAAAGAGTTCTGGGAAATTAGCGATGACAGTATGACGGTTATGCCATTGCTGAATTATGAATATAAGGAAGTAGGCAATTGGTTTTAGGATAACTAACTTTCTCGGTCTGATTCCTTCTTCGGGTAAATGGGCGGAAGACACTTAATTAAGTGTGTGTAAAGTACAGAGTAATTTTCTAAGACCAGATATTGTGTTCTGTAATTAAAACTAACCTTTTTTTTACGTTTTACTGACCGTGCATCTCAGTATATTTATCTCAGTAATTAACCAACTTGATGCATAAAAGTTTTGTTTTACAATAAGTTTATTTCATGCCTCTACATGTTTCAAGCAGATGTGCTCATCATCAGGAGGTCAAAATTGCATTACACAGCCTCTGGTATCATCACACATATAGGTGACAGTCTTGTGCACGAGACGGCCACTTATAAGTAAAACTAACCTGTTACCCGAGGAAGAAAGAGATCAAACTCCCGAACCTCATGTTTGCCTTTGAACACAAAGACATGGACAAAATCTAGGAAATTGGCAATTTTAAATGCATTTCACCAAAGTCAAAGGCCTGCAGAATTTAAAAATATTTTTTTCGAGTGCTTTTACGGTGATTCATTAAGAGGGTTTAAGGAGATAAATGAAGTCCCTTCGATCTCTGTGTATGGCCCTGATAAACTGCTGTTGAAACTTCAATTGTATATCAATATAATATCAGAATATCCTTGCATTCCAATAAAGTCCTATATTACTAATAAATGTTTATACAGGACCACTTGAAGAAATGTTTCAAGATATCAATTAGAGGAGTAGAAACTATTTTGGCGTTACAAGATTTCAGGCGAAGGTAAAATGTAAGTTTCATAACAAAAGAGAGAAATGTTCCTCCGTCCTCGCCATGGAAACATATAGGAGGTGTAGGAGTATAGATCCACCCATTGACATCGGCACTAGATGGAAGTACGTGGTCAACACCACGCGCAAGCCGCTTAGACACTTCCTCCCAGATAAACCACGGTACCCGTTGAATGGGGAAGTAGGTTATCGGCAAAGCTACTCTGGGTGTTTCGAAGAAGAGAAAAGTCTCTTGACAAATTTCGTCTTGTGCTCGCCGTCCTGCTCGTTGCCTTGCATTTGCATGTTCATTTTTGTAATAATGCTGCTATTTTAAAATTATGTAAAATGCACGAATCTGTTACTCCTTATTACAAACACAATAATGAAATTCAAACTGACTTTCCACAACAGAAAGTAAGAAGCTTCATGTGTATGTGGTGGAATCAACACAGTTACCTCTTGCGAACACTTGGTCCACCGACCGGTAAAGAATGTTCGTTGGTAGGATAATTTTCAGGTTCACTACAAAGTCAAACCCTTATCACCAAGAGTGTAGTAACATCGTACCTATTTTATCTTGAAGCTTAACCTTGGCCGAAAAATAAAACAGTCAATCACGGCAAGGGTTTGGGGGCAGCATTCTACGTAGTATTTCGGTTATCGTTTCACAAGCCGAGGGGACAGAAGTGGGAAATGTATTAGTTTACCAGTCAGAACCGTTCACAAATGTCGCCTTATCATTTCAGTGAAAAAAGTGGAATCGAAGAAGGTAAATACTTTACACAACTTGTGAATTCGGCACCCTATAAAGTTGAAATTCAGATGACCGTGTATCGTGATAAATTGTTCTAATAAAAGCAACTAGATTCACCAAATTCTCGAATTTATTTTTGGAATAAAACTCTACATGTATTCGGACAGTTCCTCTGTCCATCATCAGGAGTATTTCACCTTACACACAGCAATGGTATATGTCATACAGGTTTGCTGTGTGTACAGTGAAATATTCCTGATGATGGACAGAGGAATTGTCCGAAATATGTAGAGTCTTATCCTAAAAATAAATTCGAGAAATTAGTGCATCTATTTGGGTTTATTATAAAACTGTATCAATATCGCGACAAGATCTTCTCCAAAAGCAAACGACTACAACAGAACGCGTCACACTGTACGATTCCGAAAGCACTATTCTTTATTTTAATTGTTCTGTTACATAATTAATATTGCACACCGAGAAGAAGAAGTACTTGGTAATTAGTAAAATACAAATGTAAATGTCGCATACACATTTCATTAGTCAAGAATTTGTTAAATAAGCGGAAACAAATGATCAAACAATCTGTTGAATGCCCGGAAAGCTAGACATAAATGAATCTTAGGATAACGATTAATTAGTGGCAAGACAGTGTTGTAAGTGCTGCCAACTTCTATTTGACCGAACAGTTACACAGTTCATTTGAAGATATGCAGGATTTTTGTACATTTTGCTACAGAGAGAAGAAATACAACACAACTTGGTAATAAAACACCATATTATATTTTGTAAAACTCGTAGACATTTCTTAAAATGTGTGTATAAAATGTTGAGTCTCTTCTTTTCCTTGCAATTACTCGTCCAGAACAAGTTAAGGATTAACACACAAAATATCTAATTTATGACACTTTTAAATATTGCTTACACTAAACATTAACATACTGCTTACAATAGTTTATTAGTGTTAAGTAACTTATAAACACAATTTTGAAGCCGAAACTCTATAGCTAACTTTAATAACGTGCCTGCAGCACGTGATCATCACCATGTATTTTGCTGGAATAAAAAGTTCTGAAATAAAATTTCTGTACATTATGTCACAAACCGTTGTAGTCTCAACGCATGTTAGCGTGTGTGCATTAGGTAAATGTTCTATATACACACTGCAAGAACGGATTACAATCCGACGTTTCGGAAATATTCACTGCAACCTTCCTCGAGACCAAATAACTACCTTGTGACAATTTTCGACAGTCTCCTTTCATATTGTAATTTACCTTTTCTTTAAGTCTATGAATCTATGAAGGCAATAATGTGACAGTTTTTAAAATAATGATAACTGAATCGGGTTAATGCAACCAACTTGCATACAATTTCCTCATAAAAACCTACCATGGGATCGTAAGGTGATGCCTGATGGATTACGTTAATTTTTTATCTTTGATTAATTCTGTGAATGAGGAAGCAAATGAAATCCTTTCCTAGAGATGATACTGCGTCTTTTTATGCATTTTATCAGCTGTAATCCTTCATCACCTGCTGATGATGAACCACTCTGCATAGTAATCCCGTTTTAAAATTATTCTTTATTTGTCTTAGAGATTTGAGTTGGATCCTCCGTTATTTTCCGGTTATGAACTTCATTCTAATGTATTTCAGAACACGGACTCTGATCTGAAAAATAACGGGAACTAATATCACACACGATTCAGTGATTACGTAGGATTTTTTTCTAATAAGCAGATACATTTATTTAAATCCAAGTTTTATTCCTTCTTACCAACATGCGTTATTGTTATCCATAAATATTATGAGCAGAAGGAGGAAAAAAATAGCGAAGAATAAAACAAAGCCTTAAAAGTAGATAACAGATAATATATTATCGTCATAACAAATCACGAAGCGTCTGTAGAGCGAAAAAATCCAATTGCTTTTGTTATGTTATTGTTTCCAGATTTTAATTTTACGACTACTTTAAAGAAATGCAATACTATTAATTTAAAAGTGTCAACACATAATTTTATAATTCATAAATACAGAAAATATTTCGACTTCATATGTTAAATCATGTAAAGATTCCGGAGGCAGCGCGGTTTAAGGCGTAGGTCTGCTTGCTGGGGTAGCGGGTTTGAATGCCGCCGCATGCATGAATGTTTGTATCTTGTGAATGATGCGTGTGCTGCAGGTACAGACATCTGCGAACAGCCGATCCTTCATCCAGGGGAGAAATACAGATTGTGTGTCACCGAGTGTGATCATATGCAACACACCCATCTACGTACCAAAGTAGCTAGAAACATTCCGACTAAATTTATAAAACTATCTTGAAGCTGCAACTACAAAATATAGGATGTCTACAAATGCAAGCACGTTTTAATGTATAAAAATAAGCCTTACGTGGTTAACTGCAGGACGATATTTGGTGTAAACAGAATTGTTTCCATTACATGTCGCAATAAGACAAGTGTTCGAAATATTTACCCTTAACGTAAGGGAACTACTGAATTCTCAAAAGTTTTAGTGGTAAATGTCAAAAAGCGTAGGTACTGAAATGGCAGCTCACGAACTGTCAGTCATTTCCCATAGTTCTGCCAGTGTTGCCGTCTATGTGCATTCAACTATATTTTCCATATAATCTCCAGAAGTCTAAAGTTTTTAGAGGATACGATGTTACTACAGACCATTGCTTATTAATTTCCAAAATTCGTTTACTTCAAAATGGTATACATTTAATAAAAGATCTCTACGGCAAGAAGAAATTTTTAGGGTACATTTGTTAGAGGACCCAAGTATAAAATTTCTTTACCAGAGGAGATTAGAGCAAAATCTGTTGCACTCACCATGCAGCCTTAATATTGGTGTAGAATGGCAAACTGTAAAGAACACACTACAACAAGCAGCGAATGAAGCTCTAGGCAAAAGGAAAAAGAGAAGACACAAAAGGCGTTTAATTGTATGGAATGAGGATATTAAAAACTTGGTTGAAAAGAAGAAGAAGATTTATTTACGATGTGTAACAACACGTTCTGAAGCTGACAAACTAGAATACAAAAGGTTATTGGCAATTGTGAAAAGAGAAACAAGAAAAATTAAAAGGCAATGTTGGGAAACATTTGTATCGAAAATTGAACATGATTTATATGGACGCCAGATAAATGCATATAAAATTATTAGAAATTTAAACAGAACTGAAAAAGATAATTTGCCACTTAACCAAATATTTGAACACACATGGCTAGATTACTGTCAAAACTTTGGACTAAACAATTTAATAATAACACCACAGAAGGGAAACGTGCAAAATTAACAGAAAATTGTATTGACTTAATTACAATGGAAGAATTGGAAACAACTATAAAATCATTAAAAAGCCAGAAAATCTCCAGGATCAGACGGGATTAATAATGAGTTGTACAAATATGCACCAAAATGTTTTTACATAAATTTATTAATTTCCTAAAATTTGCTGGATTTACGGAGACATTCCTGAAGAATGGAGGACAGCCACTGTTATACCAATACACAAAAAAGGAGACAGAAATAACCCAGATAACTATACAGGTATTAGTTTATTAAATACTGGATATAAAATCTATTCAAAAATTATTGCTAAGAGATTAAAGCAATTGCATAGGTCCTAATATTAGACGAGCAGAACGGATTTAGGAAAGGCAGATCCTGCATGTTCTGCATATTTTCAGCTTCACAAATAATTGAAAAACATAGGGAATTTAATATCCCCACATATATTGCGTTCATTGTTTATAAAAAAGCCTTTGACTCTGTGGACAGAGACAAAGTATGGACTATTATGTTAAGTAAAGGAATTCCAACTCATCTAAATACAATAATTCTGAAAATATATAAGGAAAACTTTATAAGAGTTAATGCAGGCAATGGAATATCTGAAGATTCTAGAGCTATTACCCAAGCGGCAGACAAGGATGCCCACTATCACCTATCACCTGTTTTATTCAATTTATATATGGACGAATTTATTAGGATTTGGTTACAGAAACTAAAAACAAGTAAATATTTTAAAGAGTTAATTTTCAACACACTGTTATTTGCAGATGACCAGTTTATTATTTCTGACACAGAGGACAACTTACAAAAGGCAGTCTATTTATTATATAACATATCTAAAGAATATAATTTGGAAATTGCTACAAAAAAGACGAAAGTATTAGGTTTCGTTGGAACGGATCACCTAAGAACAAAAATTATTTTAAATGATGAAACACTAGAACAAGTTAGCCAATTTACTTATCTAGTTTGCAGTATATCTTACCAATTTTCCAATGATGTAGAATTTAAATTAGCAAAATTTTTACAATTAATAGGCACTATTAAGAGAACTATTTTTAAGAAAGTGAGAACGGAAACTATTTTGAAAATATACAACACACTAGTTTTACCTACATTTCTATATGGTTCAGAAAATTGGACTCTAACAGCCTTACAAAGACGAAGAATTGAAGCGGAAGAAATGAAGTTACTGAGACATCTGGCAGGCTACACCCTTTATGACCACAAAACAAATGACTACATACGCCGTGAACTACGGATTACAGGCATACTATACAAGATAGATGAATACAGACGGAACTGGCTTTCACACTTGTAAAGAATGCCACAAAACCGAATCCCTTTGAAATCATACCACTACAGACCACAAGGAAAGAGAACAATTTGAAGACCGAAGAAGCGTTGGTGCGAGCAGCTGTAAATCTGGAGACGGAACGGATTAAAGGGTCCAATACTTGATGTTTATGATAATGATGATCTCCAGAAGTGAAAATAAAGAATGGTTATATCAGGAGAGTTTGAGGACCTACTCAGGCTCCCTACTTATAGGCCTGAAAAATTTAACAATGTGACAACGGACAACTCGAAAGTAACATCATGTTGAGAATAAAATTTCTGAGCACCATATAGTTGACACATTTTAAGCATAGTTAAGGTCCGCAGCATATTGATGTACCCAAGGGCAGTGATCATTTGTTTCAAAAAAATAAAAGATTCCAATAAAAACATTGGATGAATTTCCACACAAGACCGTATGTCCTGGTAAAGTCATTGACATATCCTCACGAGTGTGCGCATTTTAAAATGCCCGGTTTAAAGCATTTGTGACGATTCAGTATACCAGTGAGCTTAAATTAAACTTCATCTGCTCAGAAAATCTTGTTTACAAATTCTGCCTCCTCAAGCAGATTTCTTTGCAACCTTTCACAAAACCTTATACTAAATTCGGAAATGTTTTCATTCATCGGAAGTAAAAGATTTGGAATACAAAATTTCCACCCAGTTGTTCACAAAATGCGATGTACACTTGCCCTGCTAATTTCGGTCAACTAGCACACGGTCCTACGGAATTGTGGCTGTCGTGTGAATTGTTTCATGACTACAGGAGCAGAAGCAGACTGGTTAGTGTGAGGGGCCTCCAGAGACTTTCTTGTTATCCATGTTGCACGTTGCGTGCTAAATCCACGTAGCCACTGCCTTTGGACTTCGAAAAAATTCTCGCATTTCTAGTGTCACTTCAAAATTGTATTGCGTTTTGGAAGATCAAGAGCTCTGGCGCCTTTAAAATTTACACACTTTCAATTCGAAACTCGGCGCTGATGTTCTTGCGTTTTGGGCTGTCTTTGCGTATAAGTCACCCTGCATAAAGTAGAACTATATTAAATTTTGTTTCCACAATGAAAATACCTATCGGCACTGTGCCCACCGCCTTAGAATGGCTCAAAGTTCGTTGCTACGCGCGGAAATACCGGAACTGGACAAAATCCTTTCTCTCCTTTCATTTATAGCTATCGACTGGCGATTGGTTATTTTGGGGTAGCGAAAGGTGGGAGAGTCACCTCTCCGAGTTTTCTTGGTGGGTTTGGGGATTGCGGACTGGTACTCGTAGTTTGGACTCCTCTTCAAGAAGTCGTCTTAATTTGGTTGGCCAGCCGCCGGGGAGAAACTGCTGCCTGGATTCATCGTGGGAGCTACGCAGACGCCCAGGTTATATCGAGAAGGTAAAATTGGTTGGGCGTTGGATTATTTTAAATTCTGTGTTTCGGCTTTGTATTTGGCATACCGGGCGCCTGCCTAGCATAATTTACGATGCATCAAAGAGCTGATGCAGGGACAGAATACAGAGAAGGGGTAGCAGCTTCATATAAGTTGGGTTAGTTTTCTATTTATTCAGTTGTTTCTAGTCAAGTTTCTATATTTTGTTCTGATAACCTTTGACGTACATCATTCTAACTGTAATGTTTTGCTGTGGCCGGTATTCACTGAGATTGTGTTGTATAGATGTGCATTCTGTTCGAAGCACAGAATGCACATCCATAGCCTGGCGCTCTTCGCAACATAACATTACACAACATGGCATGCTACCACAATACCCTACTAGCACAACGAAGTTAACTTATGACTGGTTTTAATGTGGCTTTTAATGTGAATTTAGCAAGGCAAAAATATACATCTCCCTGGTGACGGTCTTAGGACCGAAACCTGTCGGAGGAGTTTTAGTGTTTTAATGTGTAAATTTTATATAAGTGCATTAGTTGGTATAATAATTGAGTGATTGTTCTATTTAATTTTACGTCTCTTTCAACTTATCGCTGATACTTCTACCACTGTGAACTCAGTACTATTCATTTGCTGTAACCTTCAGTCTACAAATTTTCAAACGCAAATTATTTGTGATAATATTACAACCTTAAACTTCGTTACTGTCCCAGCCAGCCTCATAAACTTTTTTTGAAGAAATGTATTTTTTAGTTTTATCGGCAGTGTCCCTCTATTGGACCACCTAATTCTTGTGGTCAGTTTAATGGAAATGAGATGAAAATATTTTACATGAATTTCTGAATCTACCAGATATATTAACTATCAAGCAAATGTGTGATATTAATGAATTGGGTATTTTTCTTCCCATGTCTATTAAGCGAAAACTTTCTGTACAGAATAAACACGCTGTACCTCTACGACACATATCATTATCGAAGTCATTAACTTCAAAATAATTTTTCTTCTTTGAACAACCAAATGATAATTTTGTGGATTTTTTATTAGTTAAAATTCTACCTTATTAGCATCTAGTCGTCTTGAATTGTAGGTAATAGGGTAATTCAATGTTAGTATCACATTTTTAAAGAACTATGATTACTGCAAATTGCAGCCAATTATATAAGGCGTTAATATGTGAAAATAAATACAAACGTGGTTTATCTTCACATGTAGAATGTGATGTACACAACTTCGTCACTGAGAAATATCAAACACTGTTCCAATCTTTCCTTCCTACAAAACACAATTTTCTCATCTTCACAGGAAGTTATAACAGCTTCATTCAAATAGTTTACACGGTTAACTACATGCTTCAGCTTTGTTATGAGCCCAGCTGAAGTGGCTCGTGTTATGAATATTGCTCCTAACAGGCTCCTTCCCTACGTTAAGTATACTGAGGAGCCCTTCCTTATATTCACTCCTCTCTTTCTTTGACACTATTGCGTATCTGTAATTCGAATCATGTAATTCAACAATAAAAAAGGAAGAACGTTCTAAAAAATTATGTACCTTACCACCTTAACAGAAGCCGCTATTGGCCCGTACTCCGCAACAGATGTTAGACCTTGCCCACACTACACCACCCTCTATTTTTAAGACCCAGTTTGATGTAATTCACCCTTCTACGTCTCATTCATCCCTTAGGTTGTTCATCCGCAACTTAGCTTTGCATTTTTAAGCTTCCGTGTTTGCTACATTCGTATTGATCCCGTTCTTAAATTCCTTGATTTTTCACACCCAAACATCCATCCTAATGTTATCATAACATTAACATCTGTCGAAAACTATGCGTGAATTCCTTACACCATTTTTCCTGGCAATAATCACTTCCTCTCTGTTCAGTGCAAATTTGTTCAGCGTCGTGTTCTTAAACACTCTTATGTTGTATTATTGTCTTAGTTTGAGACATCGAGGTTCATACTAAAAATTACTTAATTTCTGTATAATTACAGTTCACAAAGAATATTAAATTTATTAATATCAATTTGATCTATATCTGGGTTCCTTTTCCCTGGACATTGAATACAATCTGGCTGTACTCTTCCACTCGTCAGAAGGCAGATAAGACTATAACCTTAAACGTCATTTCAACTTCCACCCACAGTATCTGTCAAAAGACACTTGTTTAATATTTAGCTAGTGGTGGCCATCAATATTAATAGTTATCGCTAAAATAGTAGCCACATATCACAGGTTTCAGGGGTGTCGTCAAACAATACAGATTAACTAAAGAAAAATTACAAACTAGAACCTCTTAAAATCTGGCAAGACTTCGTAGCAATTCTGCCGCAAATTCTTTTCTGCAATTGTCTGGTCTAATGACGACTAACAACTAGTATGTTTTTGTGTTTTTCTTCATAGTAGGCCCTGTAGGCTTTCACCCAATATATTAACTTCATCTTGAACTCTCCCAATGTCAAATTTAAACCAAAATTGAAAATCAATGGCTTTAAAGCTTCTCCCTCTTCAAAATATTATCAATAGAAAACATGCTAGACAAGCCTTTTCCAGCTATTATTACACACTTGTGCTCTTTTTCTACTTTTTCCCCTCCGTATTTCAAATGACTTCTGACCGAAAGGTTACTTACTTACTTACTTACTCCAAGGTGCAGAGTCCTTCTTGAGAAGCTAACTGGTTTGCAGCTAGTCAAGAAATTCCCCGCACTTCACGGAACCCGAAAAGTTTCCTTACGAAAATGCAAAGAGATGACATTTATATTGAATTATCAGTTTTGTATCTGACACGATATATTTGTTCCCTCTAATTTTACGCCTACATATTTCTAACAGAATTTGTCGGCATATTTTGTAGTACGGATTACCGTTACAACCTTCCTTAAATTATTAATAGGGAGATTGTGTATGCTCCCTAAGGCAGATGATAATTTAAAGATCCCATGTTTTAAACCCATGTCATTTAAATTGCTAGACGAAAAACAAATAGAAGTGTGCAGGCGAGTTTCAAGTATTCCGCAAGCACGTTGCTTAATTCTTATATTTTGTTTTCAATTCAGAACTTTAGAAACCTGGTATTTGTAACTTGCTATTTGAATTTCTTCACTTCCAACAGTCGCATATGATGCAGGCCAACGTCAGACTTTTATCCAGAAGTCGGAACTATCAGAAAGGTACACAGTGTGTTTTTGTACCGTTCATCCTGAACTGATCTCCGGAACAGGAAACGTCACTAAGCGAAAGATATGGTAGACTAAAATCTAATAAAACATTCAATTCGCATGTAATGCAAATAAATCAGGATCTCGCAATGATTATGTATAAATTACAAAACAAGCTTATGCAGACAAAACCTGCAGAAGAAGGACGTACATTCTTTAGGGACTATCAGAATTCCACAAAAATTGTGATATTACAATAAAGAAAAAGTTTTTGAAATTTTTACATTTCGGTTCTAAATTAGAACATGAAAGTTAATTGTTAAGTTTGTGTACAGCTCCTTCAGAATGTAGTAATCAGTGGTACCGGAAATTATCAGTATAATTAAAAACCTGGGCTCGTAATGAGTAGTGACATGAGTGGAAAGTACCGATGAAATCAGCTAATCTCAATATAAATAAGATATAATTTGTCACATAAATTAAATTCTGTAAGAAGATATAGAAGAGACAACTTTACTAAACTCGACGATGTTTTTGTATCTAATATAAAACCGAATTTTTCATTAACACCTCCCATAACACATGGTCTACGGGACCATGTTATCCACATTCTTATGTTTAATAGTATTTATGCAGAAACATATAACACCTTTAAGAGAGTGAAACAGAAATAAAATAACAAAACAATTACGAAAGTTCAGATATTTCTATAAAACGAAATACACCAAGTCTTTTTTAATGAATGTAACAACCACAATGAATTTTATAAATATTTGTGTACCTTGCAAGTGTTTTTAAGCCAAGCTTCCTGCTACATTTAGCAGTAAGGGCAAAGAAGAAATAACTGGATTAGAAATTATAAAAATTTTCTTGTCAACAGGAAAGTAGTAAATATGTCTTCAACATGGACAGTAATGATCCAGAATTAAACATTATTCCATTAAGTATTGTAGAGCTGAATGAAGTTACAAAGAAAGATAAAAATATCATTACATTAGACTGACGTCACAATTCATGGATAAAATGAAAAAAGTACCTAAACTTGAACGGAAATGTACAACCAGCGAACACAATCTTAAGTTTCTTTTAAAGAAGAAATCATTCAAGGACCCAGAAAATGTAATAGTGTAGTATGGGAGTGGCGGTATTTCTGCTTATAGTAAAACATATTAAAACTGCATTCCATTTTAAACATTTACGTTTGACACAAAATGTAAAAATTAATGTAGATGTACGTCTTAACAGCTTACAAACTTTTCTTCTTCAATTTAGTAGTAATAAATGGCTTTGTAAATAACAAAAACAATCTTAAAAATCAGACTCACATATAACGAAACAAAGAATAACTATCATTTTATGGACCAACTGCCAAAATTTCATATTTGCAAAAACCTACGTAATTTCAGTGGATGGAAGTACTCAATATTCGGTCATGTAGACTCACAGTTATGAAGAAAGTAGCTTTAAGGGATCACTTTCCCGTTACTCTGAAGATAAAATTCTAATGTGTGAAAGATTCATAATTTTAATATCAAGAGTTTACAGTGGGATTAACTGTAATATTTGGGTACTGTAAGCGAGATATGTATAACAATTTAATGACATTTTGTTGTGTATGTTTCAGTATCTTGAATGTTGCACACCCTGCTGTCACCCTGTCTAAACCTTGGATCCGTGGCAAGTGTAATTATATGTAATGTATGTATGTAATGTTTGTATGTATGTGTGTGTATGTGTGTATGTATGTGCGTGTGTATGTGTGTATATGTGTATGTATGTATGCATGTTTGTATGTATGTATGTATGTATGTATGTATGTGTTTATGTGTGTATGTATGTATGTATGCATGTATGTATGTATGTATGCATGCATGTTTGTATGCATGTATGTATGTATGCATGTTTGTACGTGTATATGTATGTATGTATATATCTCTGTGTGTATGTATCTATGTGTATGTATGTATGTACGTATGCATGCATGTTTGTACGTATACATGCATGTATGTATGTATGTACATATATATGCTTGTATGTATGTATGAATGCATGCATGTATCTTCATTTATTTACGTATGCGTGTGTTTTTTGTGTGTATGAGCGAACAGTATATTCTCTGTACGTATACAAAATATTTGATGAACTCTATTTGATGTGGGGAAAATCCCAGACCTGAAACAGGTAACTGGCCTGCCTAGCAGCTGTCACATAGTCCCAAACACTCCCCCCTTACCCATCATCTCACTATCAGCCAGTTGTGCTGCAGATTAGTTACAACCAGTTATTAACACAAGCACATGCAGGAAGCATAACTTATTTCAGATACCTGAAATTGTTGTGTATCAGTGACGGCTCATTAGCTTTTATTGTGATTTGGCTGGGGCTAGGTTTGTTACGTGATTATTTAGAAAAACGTCATTTTATTTCCAATATTATTTACTTCTACGCTACGATAAGACAAGGCACATTTTTAAATTTTCAGTAAAAAGCTCATAATTATGTGCAAGAGTCTTTTAATCTAAATAAAACCCATCATAAAAATTCAATTTCCTGATTTATTACTTCATTTACTATTGTATTTGCACAAAGTTCCCATTCACATTTCTTTACGAGTGACAGATTTATCACTTTATCATTGAAGTTCATAATACTCTCAATGTTTGTTCCTTTACTTAATATGGCCAAAGCAGAAAGACGGTCTTGCCACGTTGTGCTCCTTAAGAAAACTCTTCGCCTTGTGCACAATATAGAAGCACTTCGTATGGCTCAACGGCAATGTTGGCAATAGTCACTATTGCCTGGAAGAGAGGAGTCAACACTTCTGTACAGCTGTCAAGAATTCCAGCGTGCAGCACGTTGTAGTACATGTTTGTATGTCCTGTGAAACTGAAAGATTTCTTGCGTTTGTAAAAAATAAACATTTCAGTGTTGAGCCTTTCTTCACACAGGAAACTGTAAGCCCGAATACTTTCTTTAAATTCGATGGAAGGTTACGTAAGGTTAGGTTAGGTTAGGTTAGGTTAGGTTAGGTTAGGTTAGGTTAGGTTAGGTTAGGTTAGGTTGCATTTTATTGGGAAAGAGACGTGGAAAACAATTTTGCTCATAATATGTGTGAAGAAGTAGCAAAACTCTTTCTCCTGACTGGTACATTATCGCACGCTTCGTTTCCAGAGACAAGATTCAGAGTAATCCCCTTCCTTTCTTCGTACGAAAAGAGTTTCTTTGTTGTTGAAATGTTAAAGGAACATTGTTTCCCTCTCTGGTGATCGCCTTAAGAAGCTAATTAACTGCAAAATAAATGCGAGTGAAATACGCATTACGATCATGCGTCTGTTGCAAAAATTACGGACATGAGGCATATGTAACTGAAACATGCGAGCCAAATTTTGAATTTTCTTCGTTCTTCTTACAGAGAAATTCTCTAGCTCTTTGTATCCTTACCTGAATCCTGTTAATTTTAAGCCTTTATAACACTTTAGTTCTTATAAACAGAATTACCTAGCCGGTTATTAATATCCCTTTCATGATGTGATCCTTGAGGGATCCGTTTAGAAACACTATTCAGTACGGCTCATAGTGAGCGTGGTCTAACAAGAAATTCAGGTATTAGATCAACCCTGAAAAAATGGGAGCTAGTGTATACTGTGGTGATTTATTTTCCATAATTAAATTTCATTACTTTGCAGTGCAGTGCACAAAATTTGCACACTGTTTTGATTTTTCTAATGATTGCCTGTACACTTCCTTCTTAGCAGCTCATTGTAGCTGCATCGTAGTACTTTTGATCGAGAGTGTTTTTGTTCACCAACAAAATTGCGCTTTAATTTCTCTAAAGTACACTCTACTAGTCCTTAAACACTTCGAAGTTACGAATTAAAGAATCGCAGCTTCCTTCATGCACTGCACCTTCTGATTATGACAGAAGAAAATAACTTGATGTTATGCTGTCCGAAACGTTATTGGTCATCTGATTTACAGCGAAGAATTTGGCTTGTTTAATTTCAATACATATTTCATCTTGACACTTCAAAGATACAGTCTAATAGTCCACTTTGGATAATCTCGGAATTTCCCCCAATATTTGTGGAGTTCAATAAATGGGTTTTACGAAGTCATCCAAACCTACAGCAAATTTCAGCATCACCCGAAGAAGCTATGATATGGTTACTGCAAGATCTTGTTATGACCACGTAAGGGAGCTCAATTTTTCCACAATACTGTAGACAGTCAATAATTTTGAGAGAATTTCTCGGCTTTAAAAACCGTCTGCGAAATCACGAAGAGCGACTAATAGATTTTTCACGTTTGTATATCTGTCTCTATGTCCGTCTGTCTGTCTTCGACTACATGGATGTTCATGAAAATTTTGTATTTGAGTTTCTTGAAAATCTCTAGAGAAAATCCAAGTTCAATTAACATCCCACAAGAATAATGGCTACTTTACATAATGCTCTACACATTTATGTAATATCTCGCTGGATACTTTGTAGAATGAAAAACATTTCACACGAAACTTGTAAAGAAATTTAAAACACCTGTTTATATTGATTAACTTTTATAAAAATCTTGCAGTTTGTGTGATAATGTGGAAACGTATAGTAGATAAGATACGCCACATTTGATAATACGATACGCATATGGGCTTCTCATGCCGGATAACTAAGGATACAGACTCACAAACAGAAAATGCATTAATTATTGCTTTCCCACGGCTACAATCGTTACTGAAACGTGCCTCAATATTGCGTTATACTTACAGTGCCTATCTCATTCTTTATTTTCTCGTTGCTTTTTTAAATTTTTTTTGTGTGTGGGGTCTCGATTAGCTCTGACTTAAAATTAATATTTACTATCCCAAATACAGCAAGACCAGTCTCTTTCTAGAGGTGTCTGGCACAGTCTAAAAGTTTGATAAATTTCTCATCTAAATCCTTTCAACCTGTCTCTTCAGTTCCTAACAAGCGTGTTACCTGCAAACGACAAACGCTGAAAACAACGCCGGGTGTGTCTTTCAGTAGAACAAATCTACCACTTGCATTACCGTATATGGCAGTATTAATCTGCAAGGTAATTATGGAAAAGTTATTTCCTCTACACACTTCACGTCGTTCTTGATTATTTTTTTCTTAAAATTTCAACTCCTGAAGTTAAAACATTGGCATATATAGCTCCCAAAACAGCTAGGCAAATGTGTTAGTATATTTGCCAGCATTTGAAACATAAGTTACACGGACATATTAAGTCCTCTTTGAAAAAACTTCTGGGCTGTGCTCGGGCCGCTCTCGAGCCGCTCTCGG
>Ga0136643_10006589_pt1 | contig 16646 bp, 7 predicted proteins | sample TergutLab28metaG_FD_96883 | JGI IMG/M metagenome (GOLD analysis project Ga0136643, IMG submission 96883) | Labiotermes labralis P1 segment gut microbial communities from Petit-Saut dam, French Guiana - Lab288 P1 (version 3) (version 3) | ecosystem: Host-associated > Arthropoda: Insects >... | reverse complement strand
GCTAACCTCTAAAGTTGCATTTTATATATTTATTCAACAAATATAGGTACTGAATATTTTAAACATGGTATATACTCTCCGTTTTTTTCTCTTCAAAATGCAGTTTGTTTCATAATTTTAACACATTTGGTTCCTGTATTATTCACATTTTATATACAGGGTGTGCTAAAATTAAAAAAAATAATTCCGGTGTCAAAAGATTAAGGAACATTGGAGCTATACCTCCACGTCAGGAGATGTCTCACAGCGGGTTGTGATGTCAGTGATTATCTTGTGCATGCTGTCCTTTTACAGATGCGTTTGCTTTAACATGATTTTACTTTGTAACAGCTGAGAGGTACTTTGTCCCTTGCATCTATTATTTACACCTAACTTTTCTGTTTGCATTAGCACAGTTTCAGTTGGTTCTCTATCTGTACTGCTACACAACTGGTGGCAGGTTTTAAGTCAAGTATGTCCACTTGTTATTGCCCAGATTCTTCTCCATAGTAGTTTTAATCAGTATGCAGCTCATGTTGCAACTCTGTGATTTTTTGCCTGAATTTCATGAACTTATTGTTGCCTAGAAGCTGGATGTACTGCTGTTGTCAGGATCTTGAGAGTGTCTTTGTTAATTAATGGTAAGGTACTTTTTTGTTTTGCTTGTTATATTTTATTTAATAACTGTTATCATGTCAGAGAAAATAACTTCAAATGGAATTGTAATATGAGAATAAAGAATTACATAGGATGTGGACAGAAGTGGTTATAGCCTAGTTGGAGGCACTATCATGCCATTTATCTGAAAGGCCTGAGGAAAAGCACAGAACTTCGGTAAAGATAGTATCTGAGACGAGATTTCAACCAGGTGTGACTCAAATATAAGCCAAGAGTTTTACTGTGGGGATTGACTTTCTTGTGGTAAGGTGATAATATAGAATAGTGTGCTGTCACTGACATAAAAACATATATCATGATTCTTATGTAATAAAATGAATTATTTTAAGTTTCATATGCATAATGCCAAATTTCAGAAATACACAATTACGAATATGGTAAAACCCCAATTTTCTGGCTCTGTGGGACCATCTAGAATGGTGTAAAGTGTGTGGAAGTGTAAAGTGTGGGGAAGTGTAAAATCCAAGAAACACTCTTTAGAAGAAGTGCATTAAATTGCAGACACAACATGTGGGAAAATAAGATCAGGGCCTTAATGTGCATGTTAACAATTTATGATCCTCATAATATGCGTGACACATTTTTATCAATTTCGATCATTTTCATGGGCTTGTTATTGTGACTGAAGCTAGAGAATTGTGAGTAGGGTCTATCATATAATTTGAGATTGCAGAGTCCTTCCACATCTTTTTATGATGCTATGTCTGGCAATTAGCAGACTGGACAAGCAGGTGTGGAGTGCAACTGCTGAAAGTACAGAAACTGCTGCAAAGAGAATAAATTATGATTGTTTATCACATATGTGAAATTGAGAGAGAGCCCACGCAAACAAGGCAATTCCCTGAAGAAGGAAGAAATATTTTGGTGTATTATGAATGCCTTTCAACTGTATCCCCAATAAAACAGCTGAATATGTTGAATAATCACATTTAAGCTGTTGCTTTCACTAACCATGTGGTGCCATCGATTCATTACCAGAAGCAGTACTGTGTGCTATCTTACAACCTTTACGCTGTTGTATGTTCACCCTCCACAAACTGGTTCTATGTTTCCAAATACATTGACATTTAACCTCCTCACAATCCAGTTTACTAATGTGGCATGTAATTTGACTGCTGACAACTCTTACCATAGTACAATTTCTTTTATATATTGTCTGCTTGCAGTTGCCATATTGGCTATATGTATCTGTGAGGAGATGATCATGTTGTGTTTGGTTCATTCATTCATTCTTGTAGTTTGCTACACCAAAAATTTGCAGTGTTGTGTCCTACGTCAGTGGATCAATGGATTGGTTGGCAGGTCTTGGGGTGTTAGCGCAGTGATGGTGGATTGACAGGTGTTAGGAAAATAAAATCAAACTAGTGGTTTACTCTACTAGCAAAATAAAGACAAAGAAAAACAGCACTTTTTGACAGTGTTGTTGCTCAAGCTATTGAAGTGACAACTTTTTAATGGGGCAAGATACTGTCTGACATTGACCAACAATGCTGCCCTACAAAGTGGGCATTTTTCTGAGCTATTTATACAGGCCAGCAAGTGCATGTCCTAGAAGGTTAATTCTTTCACATACTGTCCATGAGGAGCTTACTTTCAAAGACGTACAGTCAGACTCTGTTATAACATCATGAAAGGGACTGAATATTTTGTGTCATCATAAATGAGTGTTGTTCTAAACAAGGAGTACAGTGTTACGGTTAACAGTGAGGAATTAATTGGTACCATGGAATATCAAATGCTACAGACAAAGCGTCATATAAACTGATGTCATTGTAAATGGGCTTGACTGTATGGCCATTTCTGACTGTAACTAAATTTTGAATACACAAGACTGAGGAATAAGCAGCTATAAGAAAGAACAGCAGAAATTATCTAACCTGCAGTGCCAGTACAAACTGACATTTGACTACATTGGTTGTATTGAGCAGTAAAAGCCAGAATGGCATAGTCAGTACAGTGACTAGGGATGGCCTGTATGAAAAGACTAAGGGCATGAGATGTTAAAGGATAAACTCTGCGGGGACTAAGAATACAGTAAAAATAATTTTCTATCGATTCATCCCCAGTTTCTGAAACAGGACTGCTTTTCTGGGGGATCCCAGACTTTTCCCATTTTCCCTGGTAGTGTGTATATACAAATAGTGTGCAGCATTGGTGGAACCGACTAACTTGGAGAAAAAAATGGCCCTTGTGCCACTATGCCCACCATAAATATCAAATACATTGGCTTGGTTTAAAACCAGGACCTATGAAGTGAGAGGTCGGCATCTAACCGCCAGAGCCGTGACAGGACTTTGGCAACTATGATTAACTTGAATTATACTTAAAAGATCAGTTCCTACTGCACAGTAAACACAGCCCATCACCACAGTCAGAATCAGTCTTAAGAGAATGCCAAATCTCACAAGGTACATTTCAATCTCTTTCTGGACTAAGGAAGGAAACAATGGACAGACATATAAGGATTACAGATATGGCATGAATTGTACACAAGGTGCTTGAATCAGTATAATTTTTCTCTTCATCAATTGGAGTTAATGCTACTACTAAAATTTTAACATAGTCCACCAAATTGAAGAAACAGTAGGTTATGCATAGTTTATGACAGATTACAGTGAATCACAGGTGGTATTAGAATATGTATGTGTGGTTTGTATAATTTGATAGGTGGCATGACCTTCAGATCTGAATTGTATCTGAAACTACTATGGAACAAATTTACCACACTGCACATAATGCTCTGCGTCTTGTTGCAACGAAACTCTGTGGGGAGAGAACTTTGTTACAAAGCGTCACAGGAATGTGTTTAATTTAATGATGAATAAAACATAGGCACACATTTTGCCAGATCTGAAACTTAGCTAGAAGTGTGGAATGTGTATTTTTTATGCACCAGAAACATGGAATCTGTGGTCTGTAGGTACACACCCATCTACAAAAGAATACATGTGTAGTGTCACTGATGACATGAACTTATAAATTCTCACTCATTATACATGCAAATACTCACAGACAGACATTTAGTATATGTACAAAAATATAACTTTTTTGTTTCCTCTCTTATGGGCCACACCCAGTACAGAACATTCAATGATACTACAAAATGTACTCTGTACTCTCACCAGTACGCATAGTAACTACCACTGTTAAAGTGATGTGCATGCATTGTGGTAGAGTATTTAGAAATGATTCAAATCCTAATTCTGGACCATCTCTTTTAAATCATGTGTTATTCCTTATTTAATGTTTTAGCTACCATATATCATGATAATGTCAATGCAGTATTATGACTATACCATGACGCATTAGTGCACTGACACATTTTCAGTTTCTTATAGTGGTGTGTGTTCAGAATGTGGTCTTCTGGGTTGTGACACTGTTTTGTCTTATAGGTGGGTACCAATGTTTCCATCTTCAGGGATGAAGGAAGTAGGATGAGAATGAGGTCAGGTTCCGTGGGGATGTTTTAGGGAAGATGGTCACTTGATACATAGCCAGGTCAGTGGGAATGGTGACCAGGAAATGTAAGAAAAATTGTATATGGGAAATAACAGAGATTGATCTCCACCCTAACACCATGAATAAGATGAGTGGGTTCTCCCTACACAAGTCATGGAAGCCTCCCATCCATTCCTTGGAGGAATAAAGACTCCTCTACCTCCAACAGGAGCTGCCAATTTCCCTCCTGCAGTGGCCCTGAAAATGGGCTATTTTCTCACAATTACCATGTGACAAAAATAATGTCGTCCTAAGGACTGGTTTTCTCACATTTCCTGTTGACCCAACATGGACCTAGTGACTATGTTCCTTACAACCTGTCCATACAATTGAAATATTCTGTTGCCCCTTACTTTGATCCTGAAGATGGAGACAACATGTTTTTCCAAAATGTTGGTATTCCTATATGACCCTACAACATTTCAGTTCATAACACCAGGGGTTGGAGGCTTTATTTTTTAAGCATGAGATATCCTTGAAGTACTTGCAATGTTGATACAGCATACTCATGTTTCCTGAATAGCTTAGCTGCAAAACAGGCAGGCAGTTGCCACAGGGGTTGGATTAGGAATATCAGTGTACATGAGACGATGCTAGTAAGCAGAGATTACAGTTAAATGTTGGAAGGTTTATTTACAGTCATACCTTGTATGTATCATCCAAGATTCTTTTTTCAGTCATTTAAGACCACAATGTTCAGTTGCTTAATTCCCCCCCCCCATTTTTGAGGGAGGAATATTCAGTTGATCTTTCTGTACAAATAATACTTATAATTTCCCTCACCCTGAAAGAATTCAACCAACATTGTATCCAACAGTCAACAAAACTGACTTAAACATATGGACATACAGAAGGGTATTTTTACTTCTGCAGTTTTCTGAAGCATCAGCAATAGAAAATGCACATGCTTTTGGAAGAGCAGGCAAACTTTCTGCTAGGCGTACCATACAGTAGGATGTATATCTTCTTTAGGCTTAAATAAATAAATGATTCAACTAAAAACAGTTAAATTTAAGAATTAAAGGAGCCGCCTTGTATTACTCAATTACATGTTATTCAGGCAAATTTAAATCACCTCTGAATCATCATAATTCATAAGGTGTGCTTTTGAACATTTTAGGACAAATTACATGGGCACCAAAAGCACACTGCTGTTACATATTAGCTTTAACATACACCGGAAAATTTATTTCAACTTGCCATATACATTAAATTCCCTTAAAAGTACTCTTGCAACATAAAGTGTATGGCTCTAAAGAACTTATTTTAACTGTAACATAAAACTTTAATGGTGTACTGTTGTTTTAAAATCTTCACATGTTATCAAATTCAGTGTGGATATGATCAGTGAAACAGATAGGGTGTAAATTACACCATGAATTTGTAAATGGGTGAAATATAACATTCTACATAACAGTAGCATACCCACAAGAGTGGGCAATATAGCTTAGCTATTAATATTATGGGTGCTAAGAGGGACGAGGTAATGGGAATGGAGATGACTGTATAATGAGGAGCCTTATAATATGTACTCCACACCACATAATATTTGTGTGATCATATCAAAAGGTATGTCATGTGGCACTGATGGGAGACTGGAGACATGTATACTGTGTTTTGGTGGGGAGACCTGATGGAAAGAGACCACTTGAAACACCTAGGTGCAGGTGGGAAGATCACATTAAAATGGAACTTGAAGCAGGGGGATGGAGGGGCATGGGCTGGATTGATCTGGCTCAGGATAGGGACAAGGGTTGGGCTCTTGCGAATGCAGTAATGAACTTTTGGGTTCCATAAAAGGTGAATTTCTTGACTAGCTGAGGACCTGACTGCTTCTCAGGAAGGACTCTGCTCCATTTAGTTAGTTTGTTGTGACTGATTGTCACAGTACAGCCAGGGTAGCACAAGATATTTCTCATCTGTCAAACATCCACACCACCACTGCAGCCAACCCACCCTCCTACACAATGGGGAATAGAGTTCTTTCCTGAAGGCAAAACAGCTGGAGTGTGAAGATAGCCACTACCTCCATCTAGCGCAGCGGTCAAGAATGAATAAAACTATACCTATTTTTATTGTAACACTGTGCATGTTGTTGAGTTGTGAGTATCACGCAACAAAGCACAGAATGCACATCCGTAGCAGGGCACTCTTCACAACATAACATTACACAACACGGCATGCTGCCACAACACCCAACTTGTACAACGAAATTAATCTGCGACTATTTCTAGTGTGACTTTAGCAAGGAATATATAGTTCCCTGATGATGGTCTTGGGACCGAAACATGTCGGAGCGTTTTTAATGTTTTAATGTGTAAATTTTATAAATTTTATATATGTGCAGTGGTTGGTGTAATAATTGAGTGAATAAAACTATACCTCTACTTACCCTGCATGCCTTCAAGTCACAGGCTGGTAAAACTTTATTTTTTTTATACCATAGTTAAATAACTGCTGTAGACCTCTACAGTTCACCTTTTGACAGGATTTCCTGTGTGTGTGTGGTTAAAATTAATGTTCCAGGATATATGCTACAAAATCAGATGCACAAGAAATAAGATGAAAATTGTTTCATTTTCCCATAAAGTAATCTCCCTTAATTGCAAAACCCTTTTTACATCCTACTAACAGGTGCATCACAAAAAAAGTCACTGAAGGTGACTCAGCCAGTTCCATTCTGCTATCAACCCTATCAATTTAGACATTTTCTGGATTGATGTTTCCTTAGCATACCTGTCTGTATATAGGCATATGTGTGGTGACAGATGCAAAGGGGAGACCAATACACATGGGATGGTGTTAAGGGTGCAGCTTTTGCTCTTTATCTCTCTTCTCTGGAGATTTTGGACTCTGGTATGGTGGTAGGCTGCATTGGTTACATATCCATATGGTTTTCATCTTACGTTTTTGGGGTTTCACTTGCAATTTTGTGTTGCTGTGTGTGCCCACGTCTCGCCAGCCGGAAAGGGGCTGTGCTATTCTGGATTCCAGTTGAGAGGGAGACTTGGGAGGAGAGGCTGTTCCCCCTCAACATGTAAAGAGGTGGGTCAAATTAGTTTTGATTTTTTGCTGTATTAACTAAATTAACAGTTGTAAATGGTGAAACTATTTGGAGGGCAAGAGTTCACTAGTTTTAACCTATATTAAAAGAATGGCTTGTATTCTGTGATTGAACTGAGTGTAAGAAGTCTTCTGCTTATCTATCACAGTTTTGTTGTTGTTACTCAAATTTTATGTTTATATTATTAGGTATATGCATTGTAAACTGTTGGCTGGGTTATTTTTGGTTAGTAACTGTCCCATGGGGCTGTACTTATCTGAGATTTGTCTGCCCAAACATCAAATGGCAAAATTCGGAAGTTTCAACCCACTGTATTTCTCCTTACTCTAGAGATGGAGTTGGATTCATGTCCACAGCAGCTTATTTAATTTGGTGGCTATATTCTTCTTCAGACCCTTTATTATATGTCACATTTGTTTTGAAGGCAGTTTTAATGTTATAGAATGGAATAAAATTCTGCCAGTACATGGTCAGGTGAGAAAGGTGGTCACCATGTTCTGATGGGCCACAAAGTGTTAGACTAACTTGGCAGAATGCATTCACCCATAAGACTTCATGTTACAATCTTCATGCAGATCTTCCTCTTTTCAGAATCTTCATAGGCAGAATCTGACAAATCATCTCCTTGTTAAGGTGTAGTTGATCTCTTCATCAGTTTTAGCATCTTTCTGTGCTCCTGAGGTACCTCATGTTTCATTCTGAATCTTTTTAAAATATCTGACGACACGCAAATGAGATTCAACTTCATTTTCATAAACAGTTCCAAGCATTTTATACGTTTCTCTAGCTGATGCCCCCACCCCCTTGAGTTTGAAACAAAACTTGATGTTTGCATGCATTGTTTCATAACAAAAGAAAATGCAACATGCAAACAGGGCTGCAAGGGATGAGCTGATTGAGCTAAAACTTCCTTTTGACTGATCCCTGGCAGTCATAATATGCATGAACTACCAGAAACTGGCTACACTTGATTTATGTTCCAAACTCTACTTGTAGTATTGCATCAGTCCCAGAACAATGCTATTTGACCACATATGTACACATGATTGATATGTTAATAAATATTTCCCAAAATGTATGAAAATCTTTCTTATGAATCTGTATCCCTGATGATGATTCAAAGGTAAATCTAAACATGTCAAGTAAGCTATCTAAATAATACATGTGCTTCAGAATGAAAAAAACTCCATTACTTAATATGAATCAATTAATGGATATTAATAAAGTTAACATACTTGCAACATGTTCTGGACAAGCATGTGACTTCACAATCACACTTCACCCTCCATTACTTAACCAAAGAACACAGCCTGAAGAAACTGGTCAAGTTTGTGCATTAAAAAGCAATGCACAAAATGTAGAAAAACTACACACAGAAATAAATAACACAAATCTTGTAAAACAGTTATCAAACTGGTAGGGTCTTTGAGACTGTGCTACTGACAGCTGATGAGAAGAGTCTTGTAAAGAACTGCATCCCTGTATGTCCACCCGGAATGTAGCTAATTAAAAACCATAACAATGCCACTATTTGTCCAACGGCACACAGGACAGTGAGAGGTGTACTTTGCACATGCAGGGCAAAATACAGTGTTGCAAATAATGTTCCAAAATAGGCTGCTGTGAACGGGAGGCGGTCACGTGAAAACAGATGTCGCAAGTGGTTTACTGGACCCCACAGGAATGAAAAGCTGCAAACAAAATATTTTGATGAATTAAAACATTTTAGTATTGCATCTTCCAGGATCATGGATCATGTCCAAGGAAGACAGATATAAGTGTTACTGAATTATTTGGTTCTAGACTCAGGCATTTTATTTCATAAATATGTTTGATTTACAAGGCTAAAGAAGGGAGACCTCTAAGTTAGTTGTGAGGCAAAAACAAGAGGCATATATATGAAAGGAATATTTGAAAATAAGAATTATAAGAACAGACCTAGTGGCTGGGATAGCATGGTCAGTATAGTGACTCACTGTGAGCTGGACGGTCCGTGGATTGAATCCCGGTGGGGGCGAGATTTTCTAAACCTGTCTGGACTGACCCTGGGGCCCAACCAGCCTCCTATACAATGGGTACTGGGTCTTTCCCGGGGGTAAAGCAGCTGGGGTGTGGCATTGACCACCCACCCCCCCATCTAGTGCTCCCCTACTGGATTTTCGTGGCATGTTCTAGGGTGAACTTTACCTTTACTCTTTTCGTTATCAGACCTAAGGAATTACCTACCATGCTTACTGAATGCAAGACAAAGTTACTTATATGATGCCATCTTGAATTTGCATACAGAGCTATGAATTGGACTGTGCTAAGCTGAATCACACTGTGCACAGCCAAACCATGATGTATGGTAACAAACTGTCATAAGTGTAGCCAAAACAGCAAACAGAGCATTCTGTACCATTATTAGCTCTGACCCATGAGTGTTACAGTTTGTTCATCAACCAGTAAAACAGAAGATGACACAGAAAAGAGTCCTAGAAGGACAAGCTGTATCCAAATGGGACTTGGCAAAGTTGAAACAAATGCTCATTAACAATGCTCAGAAAGGATATAACAGTGATATGCAAGGCAGTTCACGGCTTCAGAAGAAAATGGCAAATACGGTGGCAATAACAGCTGGATCTAAGCATGATCATTTGTGGAATGCTGACTGCATGCGAGCCCATAAAATATACAGAATGGGAACCTGTCAAATCACATACCATATGGCATTAGTTCACGGTCAGCATGTGTCTCTGTATGTATGATGCAATGAAATGGGTACTCTCTTCAATGAACAACTTTGCTTTACCAGCAACTGAAAGCAGACTTTAAGCAGAAGCATTTTATTTTTCACTGACATGTAACTGGACTTTGCAAAATGATTAAATCCTGAGCCAAATATAAAATACAGATGAAACTCTGGCATACTTCACTGTGCTGTCAAATTAAACTGTCAACAACACTGGGGCAGTATGTTCATTAATGACAACATAAGGTAATGAAAAGATGCAAGTATTTGTTATGTTGGCGTTATCACCAGATGGTAGCAAGTTACTATCAAACAAGATTCCATATTGCAGAACAGTCCCTAAGGAACAGTCATTGTCAAGATGTCAAACTAAAGGTTTGATGAAAATTAATTTATAATGGACTGGTTGGAGTGATGGGGCGCTATAGATAAAACAGGGCATGCTGGTGTTGGACACATATAAGAGACATTAACACCAGAAATAAGAGCCACAATTACCAATACTTCCAGTAACACAGACCTGTTGGTCATATCTGGGGGGGATGACTTAATAGCTGCAGATGTTAGATGTTGTGGTAAAAAAACAATTTGCTTTTGGAGAGTGTTCAAAGACCAACTAAAACAGTTCTATAGTCTGTGCTCTTACGAGGGGACCGTGCTGTGACTCTGGGTGAAAAGAATTGCAAAGACAAATGTGGCTCTTCTGTGTCAGTGGATCACAACAGCATGTATCACTGGAAGTGAATGTGAAGAGTTTTAAACAGGCCCATAGCCAGGGGGGTGCAGATGGGTGCAATGTATCCACTAAAAATATGCAAAATATGAAAGACAAACATGATGATCAGCCTGCTACTAAATATGTGACACTGTCCTGGATTCATGTGTTGACTCTGTCGCTAAACATTAAGATTTATATGGAATTTCAGTATTGGTGTCTTAATTTATCTTAAAATACACTTGTTCACTAACTGTGAATTTTGTCTTATTAACAGACAAAGCAGAATGTAACTTTATTTATTTTTTGTAATTTATATTATTGTCTTTGTTACTTAAGGAGAACATGTTCAGTTTTAGTAACAGTGACACCCCACAGTATGGCATTAAAATGAAAGAAAAACCTAAATTTATATAAAATGAGGTACTGAAATCCCACATAACATGCAGCAGAAAAACCACTGAAAATAAAAAGCATTGTTGTGCCAGCTGTCTTTCTCTTATATTTATTTAATCATGGCACAATACTTTAAGTCACAGTTAATGACTGAACACACCTGTCATCAGCAGATCCACGTTTGTATCCTGCATGGATGACAAATTTTTGACCTAAGATCAGCATATAATCAGGCTGAACCTGATATAATAGTCTGAGACACTGACAGGATTGTGCAGCAAACAAAAAAGTATAGTGCTGAATCAAATGTAAGAAGCACAGGCATATGATGACCAGATGTTGCAGAAAATGTCACTGGTATGCATCCATAACTGCACACAAAACTGAAACTAAGCAAAATACTGGTGGATATGAGGTGAACTGATGTAATTTGTATTGTATCTAGTATGATTAAATAAAACTTTCAAGGCAGTAGTGCATGGTCACCAAATTGGACTATGGTTAAAATACCGATTTTTGGTTCAATCATTGAATTGCTACACATATTACTTCCTGATGAGGTTACATCCAGGTCCTGTACAGTGAAATACAAATCCTTTATGATGCTTTATTCCAACTACAACATAAATAAGCAGTGAAACTATACGTACCTACATATAGTGAATATGCTTCCCATTGTATACACAAGAGCAAATTTTCTTGCTCTTAGTAACAGTACAGGTGTATACATGGCTGCCAAAACAAAGCACAGAAGCCCCAGCATGATGCAAAGACAGAATCCTATTATCCTCTGAACACGACTCTGAAAGGGATGATAATACAGCTGTAGTGTTATCATAGCAAAACACACTGTTTCTAAACAAGCTCCTTATTTAAAGTCCAGTTACCAGGCTCGGACAACAGTCCTTCTGTGCTTCAGATAGCCATCCTGTTGATGTATCGTCATTGCTGGCAGAATTTGTAAACCATTTTCCTACGTCTGGTTTTGAAAGTAAGGCTGGCATTGTAATCTTTAACTGTGACTTGTCATTTCTGGATAAATAATCATCCAGGTCCTTCTTTAAATCCGCCATCCTCCTTACGTATTATATTTACGTAGCAATCAGGTACGGTAACTTTTGAACGATAAATGGCTCCCTTGGGAAGAGATCTTTCACTATCGTGTATTGGTGGTGTGAATAGTAATGGTGGTATTTTAAAAGTGGTTCATATTCGCATGTAAGGAAGGTTTCTATCCGATCTTTGCAGTAATTGTTAATGAAGTGTCATGCTAATGTACGGAGACTGTTAAAATATGTTTTCACTATATTGTGCCATGGAACGGAAGTGCTATCGTCGTTCTGGTCGCACATCAAGGTATCGTACTCCTAGATTAGGATACATATGCTAACAAAGTTAATTATTGTCGTGGTTATAATAAGCAGTAGTTAGAAATAAACAAAATGAGATTGGAAAGGGTGTACTCCATAATTAGTAAACAAAATTCTCAGCGGCTTACTTCGCCATTCTTGATTTTATTTGTATATCAATCAGAATATGCAATCAGCAATGTGACAAAAAAAATCAGAATAAGCTACTAAAGTCATGCAAAAGTCTCTCATATCAAAATTAATTGTTTAATAGTTTGCTTTTTTAAATGGTTTAGTGTGTACGAAAAATTAATTTAGGAATTGTTATAGTTATATAAGCCAGCATTTCAATGTCTGTTCCGCTTTTATTGTAAAAAATTAAAGTAACCATTCACATGCTTAACCTTAAAGTTCAGATTTATATTCAGACATAGTGAAATAGATTCTCAGAAGACGGTTACCTTAATGTTTCTGGAAGCAAAACAAGGCCGATTTATAAACTGTGCATTTGGTACCTCCCTCATTAACAAGGTACAGGATTATGACAAGTCTGTCATCCCTTCAGTACTTCTAATAGGCATATGCCTCCTCCAAATGGGATGATTGTCATGGGAAATTACACTTGTTACCTCATACATTTGCTTCTTAATTATTCTTGATACCATCAACGTTACACACATGACGCTAGCTTATTGATTGTGTTTGGCAATAACAGGAGTTTTGACAGAAGGTCACAGTCGATGTACAACTTTCCAGGGGAGCTGACCGTGATACTAATAACTATATTATGGTTGCAAAAGTTACGGAAAGACTGGCGGTAAGTAAACAAACAGAACAGAAGTTTAACATGAGAGATTTAATCTTAAGAAGCTAATGAGCTGGAAGTTATGAAACAGGATCAGATTAAGGTTTCAAACAGGTTTGGATAACTTAAGTGATAGCAAAGGCATAAATAGGCCTTAGGGAAACATAAAAGATTAACAAAAGTACAGCTAAAGAGAGTCTAGGTCTGTATGAACAGAAGCAGTATAAGCCATGTTTTGATGAAGAATGTTCACAGTTTTTAGAACAAATGAAGCAGACTAAAATGCAGTGGTTAAAGGATCCAAACCAAAGTAATATAGATAATCACAACAGTGTAACATGTAAAGCTAGTAGACATTTCAGGAATAAAAAGAAGGAATATTTGAAAGCTAAAATTGATGAATTTTAAACCAACAGTAAGAACAAGAATATTAGAGACTTGTATAGGGGTATCAATGATTTTAGAAGGGATACAAGCCTAATACTAATACAGTACAGGGTAATAAAGGTGATCTGCTTACAAACTCCCACAGTATTCTGGTTAGGTAGAAGAATCATTTCTCTCAGCTATGGAATGTGTATGGGATTTACAATGTTAGGCAGACTACAGGACATCCAGAAGAACTTCTAGTGCCTGAGCCCAGGTTGAGATGGCTATCAATAAGCTAAAATGACACAAATCACCAGGTATTGATAAAATTCCAGCAGAATTGATCAAAGCAGGGGCAGGACAATTCAGTGCCGTATCCATAAACATATTCTATTTGGAATAAGGAGGAATTGGCTGAGCAGTGGAAGGAGTCAATCATTGTACTGTACGTATTTATAAGAAGGGTGATAAAACAGATTGTAGTAATTACAGAGGCGTATCACTTTTCTCAGCCACGTACAAGATTGAATCCAACACCCTGCTATCAAGTTTCACTCCATATTCAGAAAAATTTATTGGGTATCATCAGTGTGGACTGTGATGTAATTACTGATCTTATATTCTGCATTCATCAGATGTGTGAAATAAATGGAAATATGGGGTAGTTCATCAGCTATTTATAGACTGCAAGAAAGTCTGTGATTCAGTTAGGAAGAAGGTCTTGTATAATATTCTTACTAGGTTTTGTTTCCACATACAACTAGTAAGGATAATAAAAATGTGTCTAAATGAAACTTAGAGCAGAGTCTGGGTAAGCAAATATTTGTCTGACATATTTTCTATTAAGAATGGTTTGAAACAAAGAGATACTTTATCCCCATTGCTTTTCAACTTTGCTTTAGATATGCTATTAGGAGGGTTCAGGTAAACCAGGATGGCTTGAAATTATATGGCACACATCAGCTTCTAGTTTATGCTGATGATGTTAATATATTGGACGGAGGCCTTCATGCTTTAAAAAAAACGCAAAAGCTTTGGTAGTTGCTAGTGAGGAGAATGGAGTAGAAGTAAATGCTGTTAAGACCAATACATGGTCATATCTTGAGATTAGAATGCAGGACAAAGTCACAGTATAAAGATTGATAATAGTTCCTTTGAAAGGGTGAAAGAGTTCAAATATTTGGAAACAACCATAACAAATTAGAATTCTCTTCAGGAAGAAATAAAGAGCAGACTGAAATCAGGGAATGCTTGCTATCATTCGGCGCAAAATCTTTTGTTTTTCCAGTTTGCTATCCAAGTAAGATATACAGAATTATAATTTTGCGTGTTGTTTTGTGTGAGTGTGAAACACAGTCTCTCACATTAAGGGAGGAACGCAGGCTCAGGGTGTTTGAGAATAGGGTGTTGAGGAGTATAATTGGGCGTATGAAGTGTGGTTTTTGGCTTTATATATTTAAATGTGTGTTCTATATGACTGTTTTCCATATCTATGGATCAGTGGCAGAAATAAAGAATGAGGATGAGAATGACAGATGAGGTAACAGGGGAGTGGAGAAAACTACATAATTAGGAGCTTATTGATTTATACTCCTCACTCATTTTTCTTTTGAGTGATCAAATCGAGAAAAATGAGTTGGGCGGGGCATGTATGACGTTTGGTGGAGAGGACAGGTGTGTACAGTATTTTGTTGCGGAGACCTGAGGGAAGAAACCACTCGGAAGACCCAGGCATAAATGGAATAATAATATCAAAATGGATCAGAAGAGGTGGGAAGGGGGGGGGGGCATGGACTGGATTTAAGTGACTCAGGATAGGGAACGGTGGCGGCCTTTTATGAATGTGATAAAGAATTTTTGGATGCCGTAAAATGCGGGGAAATTCTTTACTAGCTGACGACCTGTTACGTTGTCAAGAAGTAGTTAGTGCCATGGAGTTAATGAGTTAGGTCGCGATCGAACGCATAGCACTTCTGCTTGATTGTTGTGGGGCCCGGGTTTGAAATATCAGCCCTGAGGCCGTCTATCCTGCTTTATGTTTCGTAGTTTTCCTCAGGTGCTTGAGTAAAATTGCGGAATGTGCCCTGCAAATTAATCCACACTCTCTTCATTCCACGAGCCTTCCAACTAAGTATTAACTAATGGTCGTAACATTCATCACTATGTATTCTGAGTTACTGATATCTTCGTTGAATGAAACATAAACAAATAAACCCAACGTAATATAAATAAGAACAGCCCTTTGTGTAAATTTTTAGTGTACATCTGGTCTTACGAGTTCTAGTGATCTGTTAATGCCGGTAACCTACATGTGCAGCGTCACAGGACACAGATAATCCAAATCAGCTTCTCCCAAAGTAACAGCCGCTGTCCGCCAGAGGAAGTGAAGCTCGTCAGATACTATGAATGATAAAATCGATAGAAACGTACATCATAAAGACATTTTATTAGAAACTATTGTTTACAGTGATAAACTGCTTTTTGAATTATTTGGTGGGTTTGATGGGCCACAAATTATTTTAATAACACCGTGGAAACTGCGGATTAAAAGAGTTTAGAAACAATGAGTCTAAAACAGTCTGTTTCAAAGCGTGGAGCAGAGTTGACCATCCTAGTCGGAGTTTAATTAAATCAGGAACGGAGGGAATTGCATAAATAGGAGCTTCATGGTTTCTACTCCTGGCGTTGTGACCTTATGAGTATGGTAGGAGCACTGGTACTGTGGTGTGTGGAGTGGATAGGGGACTCTGTCGTAGTCGGGTTCGAACTTTAGGGGTCCTCTTCTCTCTTCAGGCTGCCCAAGTTAACTTTAAATAGTGTGAAGTATGTGAATATATTGAGGAGGTTAAGGTGCTGTGCTACAAATCGGAAGGTCGCTGGTTCGATCCCAGCTGGTGTCATTGGAATTTTTCATTGATATAAAATCCTTCCGATCGCACTATGGCCCTGGGGTCGACTTAGCCTCTAACAGAAATGAGTACCAGGAGCATTTCCTGGGGGTAAAGGCGGCCGGTGCATAAGGCTGACAACCTTACCACCATCCTGTGCCGTTGTCATGAAAT
>Ga0136643_10006582_pt1 | contig 16655 bp, 10 predicted proteins | sample TergutLab28metaG_FD_96883 | JGI IMG/M metagenome (GOLD analysis project Ga0136643, IMG submission 96883) | Labiotermes labralis P1 segment gut microbial communities from Petit-Saut dam, French Guiana - Lab288 P1 (version 3) (version 3) | ecosystem: Host-associated > Arthropoda: Insects >... | reverse complement strand
TAAAAGTTTCACATTAAAACACTAAAATTGCTCCGACATGTTTCGATCCTAAGATCATCCTCAGGGAGCTACACTTTCCTTGCTAAAGTCACAATTAAAAATAGTCACTGATTAACTTCGTTGAACTAATAGGGTGTTGTGGCAGCATGTCGTATTATGTGAGGGTATGTTGCTGAGAGTGCCCTACTGCGGGTGTGAGTCCTGTGCTTCGCTGCATGATAGGACACTCTCAGCGTCATACCCTCACATAATACGACATGCTGCCACAGCACCCTATTAGTACAACGAAGTTAATCAGTGACTATTTTTAACCTTTTGGCGCCGGAATTATTTTTTAATTTTAGCACACCTGTATATAAAATGTGAATAATACAGGAACCAAATACGTTAGAATTATGAAACAAACTGCATTTTGAAGAGGAAAAACGGAGAGTATATACTATATTTAAAATATTCAGTACCTATATTTGTTGAATAAATATATGAAATGCAACTTTAGAGGTTAGCGGTGCGGTACGACTACTGTAGTTGACATTAGGCGTCAAAAGGTTAATTGTGACTTTAGCAAGGAAAGTGTAGCTCCCTGAGGATGATCTTAGGATCGAAACATGTCGGAGCAATTTTAATGTTTTAATGTGAAACTTTTATATATGTGCATCAGTTCGTATACTAATTAAATAACTCGACGATATACACGGCGCAACATTAAGGATGTTATTCTATGTTCTGTGTTGATTCCGGCAGGTGCTTTCTTGGGAGTCCACAGCTTCCTCACCCTTTATGTCTCTCGCGATACCACAACGATACTTTTGTGGTTGTCCATTTATTCTGTTAGTTGTGTATGGCCTGCCGTATGCACTACTGGCAGTACACATGCCGGTCCGTCACTGTCGTATAGGCTACGTGTCAGCAAGAAAATTCACGAAATGTCAATACAGAAAGAAACAATGCAGGGAGTGTACATACAAGGTGACATTTTTGTCATTTCTTGTAATTTTGAGACCGCCTTGGCTACCCTAACAGCCTGATACCTTCTGAAACGAAGACCTCTTTTATGGCGTTTTGATGTCGCCGGCAACACGAATTCGAACTTAGGTTTTCATGGAAAGTGGCTGACTATCTTTTTCAATTTAATCGAAGTTTCAATTGTCTGTACAGATTTTCACAAGAGCCCCTAGTATGAAATTTCATGAAAATTCGTCCGATTGGGGCCGAATTGATACATGCGGACAGACGGACGGACAGACGTGGAGAGTTTTTTTTTTGACTTGTGCATGCGCGCCTAAAGCGGAGGATAGAAAGGAGTAAGAGAGAAATGAGACGGAAGAAGGGAGAGACCGAAAGAATAGGCAGCAATAAAGAAAGAAGGAAAGAAAAGAGACTGAAGTATTTGTTAAGTGACTATGAATAATATGTTGGCGTTTACATTTAAGTTTATAAAAATGCACGTGACGTTAATTATGATTCAGCCTGTTAGCGAATAATTAATGCACTTGCGTGAACGAGATGGTTCCTGACTGAACCAAAAAACAAGCGATGCAGTACGTCTCCTAGAAGGAGCTCCTTACCTGCAGCTAACGAGCGATAACAAACACTGGCGTCTGCCGTCGTAATGAAGCTGATTATTACAATGCACATGCATATGCATACATGTTGGTGTGCCAGACCCCTGATAAACGCCGCGCGATATATTTCATGCAGGGGCTCTTTATATCGTAACCAGAATACAGAAATCCACTTCCATCAATCTTCATAGTTGCACCGTGCATTTCGTAGAGTCGTTTAATTAGCACGCCAACTAATGCACATACACAAAAGTTTGTACATTAAAACATTTAAGGTCGCTCCAACGTGTTTCGATCCTAAGATCATCTTCAGGGAGCTACACTGTTCCTTGATAAAGTCACATTTTTTTAAAATAGACTCTGTGATTGATTTTCTTATATTAAAGCCAAGTTACTAAAGACGAATGCAGCAATATGGTTTAACAAGTTGTGCAAAATTAAACAACTATGACGTTAATATAAGAAAATCAATCAGTGAGTGTATTTTAAAAATGTGACTTCAGCAAGGAACAGCTTAGCTCCCTGAAGATGATCTTAGGATCGAAACATTTTGGAGCGATTTTAAATGTTTTAATGTAAAATATATATATATGCATTAGTTGCTGCGCTAATTAAATGAAACCACTTCCATCATTTTTCTACTGGCAAGTTTCTGTAGAATGATGGCGTCTGGTGCTCCCTGTAATCATCGTAATTTATAACACGAAATCCGTCTGTCTCACAGTCTTCTTCCGCCTGTGTCCCTTACAACAGCCAGGTCTCAATATGTGTGTTTTTGGCCCAACAGCCCCCAGTGGGCCATGGCCTCCTCATTCACAAGGTTTTAGATCACACACAACGACGCACCACAATCGGTAGGACTCCTCTGGACGAGTGATCAGCTCGTCGCAGAGACCTCTACCTGACAACACACAACACTCACAACAGACAAACATCCATGCCCCCGTCGGGATTCGAACCGCAGTCTCAGCAAGCGAGCGGCCGCAGACCTACGCCTTAGACCGCGCGGCCACTGAGACCGTCTCTCAATATGTGGTCAACTTATAATGTATGGAGCTATCTATATATATTGATTTTTCATTGCCAGGCAACAAAACACATTTAATGCATGGGACGGTCTGCTTGGTATTCATAATGCTTACTGCCATGCGGGCGCGTTCGAGGTAGATAATGCAAGAGCTTCGTGATGTCACATCCTTCCATAACCTGCATTTATCGATGATGAAGAATGATGCTTGTGCTGTGTCTTGTAGGGAACTAAATTTTGTGTCATTTGAGAAGTTAAAGTATCCTTTGTTGTTTGTTCTGTTTACGTAATGTAAAAGAGATGCACAACATCCATGTAATATACACTTATCTCCTTTTAAATACATATATGCCATAAAAAATATGCAGGTTCATTGTTTCTTTAACTTGTATTTTAGGAAAAACCCTGATAAACACCAAGCACTTTAGTTAGGTAATGTATTAAGTCTTAGAAGTCTGACGTTTATCTAAATTTCGTATAAAATTTCGGCTCGTACCGCATAGGGAACACAGGTAAAGCTGTTTAAGGAATAACTGGTGGTGACAATGAGACTCGTTTGAGATACTAAGTACAGTACGTGGCAAAATGCAGTTTTTGTGTTACGGCGGAAAAAATGTATGTTAGATTCCTTCTGGGATTTAAGCGGTTAATAGAGTTATACTTGTACGGTTGAATGAGTTATACCTGTACGGTTGAGTGAGTTATACCTGTACGGTTGAGTGAGTTATATTTGTACGGTTTAGTGAGTTATACTTGTACGGTTGAGTGAGTTATACTTCTACGGTTGATTGAGTTATACTTGTACGGTTGAGTGAGTTATACTTCTACGGTGGAGTGAGTTATACTTGTACGGTTGAATGAGTTATACTTGTACGGTTGAGTGAGTTATACTTGTACGGTTGAGTGAGTTATACTTGTACGGTTGAGTGAGTTATACTTGTACGGTTAAGTGAGGTTTACTTGTACTGTACAGAATTTGTAGCAACCAAATCACAACTACATTTACGCACAAGCTCTGTTATTTTAAATGTACTCTTTTTTTGACTGATACAAGTTCTGTATTTTATTCTATCATAACGCAACAGGACGTCACGTATAAATTGCGTTATACTTTAAATCAGTTTGCACCTTCGGTTTTAAGAAAATGTATTTTGGTAAGATTTTCCCAATGGGCACTGTGTCGTATAATGGAGGAGATTAATCTTCATGTATCGTCTGATTTGTTTCCGTCTTCCTTCTCGTTTTGATTTTCATAATTAGTAAATAATTTTTTTTACAAAAAATAGGGTAATTTATTTCAAGGTAGTATTGATTCAGATCACTTGAGGCACTTGGGGCTTGCAAGTGGACATGAGAGTTAACTGTGGCTTACATCAACAGAATTGCAAATTGTAATATTCTGCTTGTGCCGGTCCCAGTGGCCGCGCGGTCTAAGGCGTGGGTCTGCGGCCGCACGCCTGCTGAGATCGTGGGTTCGAATCCCACCGAGGGCATGGATGTTTGTCTGTTGTGAGTGTTGTGTGTTGTCAGGTAGAGGTCTCTGCGACGAGCTGATCACTCGTCCAGAGGAGTCCTACCGATTGTGGTGCTTCGTTGTGTGTGATCTAAAACCTTGTGAATTAGGAGGCCCTGGCCCGCGTTGGGCCGCTGCGCCACAGGTAAAAAAAAATATTCTGCTTTTGACCTAACATTTCAAATTTCAGGTCCAAATAATTATATCATAATTTCTTTCAGGCTTAAGCCGAAAGACATGTGCGTTTCTTTAAACCCTTCGATGTTGCCTGTCGACCCATTTTGTTTTGCTGTTTCCCCTCTGTTTCCACTCACAACTGGACCAAACAAGTCCTACTGTAACATTTCAATTATAATATTAATTAAACCTACACTGATGGTGACACTGTGTTACTGCAGCTGTACAGCTAGACACTGAATTTTCGGGGTGAAGTGCGTAGGCAGAATGATGTATGAAAATGTGATGGGGGGAAAATTTAATTTGTGCGGAATAATGTTCAGTTTTTAAAATCCCCATTTAATTTAGTAACACATACTAATTTTTTAACAGGATATCAATTATGATTATCACTTAACAGTCCCATTACACTTGAATGGGTTCGGGTTATAGCCTGGTACATGTATGATTAATCCAGTGTAACACGTAATATGATAAACAAATTAACAGGCATCGTAACTACAAGTTAAATGTACAAGTACATTAGCTGCTCCCTACTGAACATAACATTCAGTGGGATTGGAAGTTGATAGCCGTACAACATACCCTCAAATTAACGGTTCCTGAGAAACTGGAGCTGGAGAGCCTAATGTATAAAAAACGTACGTTCTTTGAATACGTAAGAACCGCTGGGGATTTGAGATGTGACCATGGGTGAACACTGGTTCCATGACGACGTGATTTGCAAGAGTTGTAACTATATATGCACTATATATACATATACAGGGTTATTCGAAATGATTGTTGGGCTTTAACAACTTGAGATAGGAGTATGTAGTTGCAACGATGGATCTAGAAATTCTCAAAGTTTTCTTTTATGATGTGCGGTGTGCAGTAGTTACGCATTTCTCCGCTTGGACCACAGTTTACTAAGATGGCGGCGAACGGCAGAGAGAAAGCGTTTTGTGTGCTTACATTTCATTATCGTGTTGATGTTTGTAGAATCACAAACGGTCACATATAGAACACCTGTAAGGTGTGTAACAAAAACTCGGAGTGTTTTTGTATTAAATAAAAAAAACACATATACTGCTATTTCAAGTGTATTGTGTATGACAGGTTGTTAAAACCTCGACAATCATTTCGAATAACCCTGTATATTATTGCCGGCCAGTCCTCATGGCCGCGCGGCCTAACGCGTAGGTTTGCGGCTGCTCGCCTGCTGAGATCGTTGGTTCGAATTCCACCGGCGTCGTGGATGTTTGTCGGTTGTTAGTGTTGTGTGTTGTGTGTTGTTAGGTAGTGTTCTCGTCCAGAGGAGTCCCACCGAATGTGCTGCGCCCTAAGGGTGTGATCTAGAAACCTCAAGAATGAGAAGTCCATGGCCCGCTTTGGGCCGCAGCGCCACAGGAAAAGGAAATATATTATTGCCGTCTCAGTGATCGCGCTGTCTAAGGCGTGGATTTGTGGCGGCTTGCTTGCTGGGATTGCAAGCTCGAATCCCGCCGAGGACATGGATTTCTGTTTCTTATAAGTGTTGTGTGTTGTCATGTAGTGGTATCTGAGTCGGGCTGACTCGTCCAGAGGAGTTGTACCGAGTGTAGTGTGTCTACGTGCGATCATGGACCCTCGATAATGAGGAGGCCCTGGCCCACTATGGTCTGTTGCGCCATGGGGAATGGATATATATATATATATACATATATATATATATATATATATTATATTGTTATCAGTCCCCTGAACGAAGAATAGTTTTGCAGTCTTGTGTGTGGTGAGACCATGTAAATACCCATCTGCCTTGAGAATGGAAGCAAAAAGTTCCCTGAAACATATTGAAATCGCCTCAAAATTTGGTAGCATGCGTATTTACTCCCATGAAATTACAAATGTTGTAGGTTTCTCCTACAAGTTGTTGTCTACTTGCAGCTTGTGTTTAACATAACATGAGGCACTGAAACTGAAACCAGCATCTCGTATGAAATACAATAATAAAACATTTATAAATTCTCTTGAGATTTTATTGAATTATTTACATATGGATGTACAGTTGTGGGAATAACGCAGACTTCAGCTGTTAGCATTTTCCAGTCTCTGGTCTCATTAGTGGGATTCCACATTTAGGTACGCTGAAACCAAGAGACCTTGGATTGATATGGCCGGAAAAATTAGAGTGTAGTGGCAACCCTTTCGAGGGGGGAAATCAGTGAGTGGTGTACAGACGCATAAAGTGATTGGGAAGGGGCAGTCCTGCAGGGATTGCTACTCCAACATATTGGTTATTGTTTTAAGGTTCCTCTTGTTGCAAAATAACTTTATCTTCCGCTTCTTTGCTGTGTGACCGAGAATCTATGCGAAATATGTATGATTCTAAGTATAAAACTGATAGTAAAGGTAAAATCAGTAAAGGTAAAATCAGTCCCATTACAGGCCCTAGGTGCCCAGAGCGTTCCAGGAAGTTAGGGTTCTCAGATTACGTGATAATGGCCCGGGATGGTGGTATGGTTGTCAGCCTTACGCACCGGCCGCTTTTGCCCCAAGGAAAAACTCCTGGTACTCATTTCTGTTAGAGGCTGAGTCGGCCCTAGGGCCATAGTGCGATGGGAAGGATTATGTCAATAAAAAGCCTAATGACACCATCTGGAATCGAACCGGCGACCTTCCGATTTGTAGCACAGCACCTTAACCACTGTGATACCGCGGTCCCCCAAAATTGATAGTACTGTAACATAATATCGATCTGCTGTTTTTCTTTTTCTGGAGCTGTATAGCAATGTGCCTTAGATACAGACGTTACGGTGTTTACCGAACTGAATACTTAAAGATCCATGTAACGTTTTTGTCATATCTCGCTCATTTCTTCTTAGAATGAAAAATGTTTCAGACAAAAGTTGTAGTGAAACTCGAAACACTTTTTTTTTTCGAAAATCCTGCCATGTGTGGGATGAAGAAAAATGTTACAAAGCGGGGCAGGCCACAGAGCACATGGTGCACGCGCATGGCATGCTGGACACCTAAGGCTGCAAATACACACACTCAGGTTTTGTAATATTCATTGCTTTTCCACTGTAAGAATGGTTGCACGAGCGTGCCTCAATGTTACGTTGTACGCACATTGCCCGTCTTGTCCAGCATTATATGGTATAAAGATTTTAAATGGCTTCCATAGGGTACTGGTAATTACCAGAAGTGTGCATGGTGAGTTCGTTGCTAGCATTCTCCTGCCATTAATAGTGCATCTACACTCTCTGCGCTGTGTATAGTGCATCTACACTCTCTGCACTGTGTGTAGTGCAACTCGCACACCGCCCTCTTTTGTTTATAATTTAAATAACGCTATGGAAAAGCAGTGCTGCATGACGAATGATTTCCTGACTTCGCTTTCCCGAATAATCCTTATTCTGAATTCTTATATCCCTTTGCTCTCGGCCTTTTTGTCTTGAATAATTTACCGCGTGAGTTTTATTATCATTTTGCCTCAGGTTTATACCTACGATCCTGTTTTTCAAGTAGTCCAATTCTTTCTTCTTTCAGACATTTAATCATTTCTACTTTACCCCTCACTATAATCTTTGTCTCGCTTTAGTGTTACATTTCTCCTTGACATGGACGATCGCAACTGCAAAAGGACTGGTTCCGTTTATGAAAAACAGTGAATGAACCCTGAAGATGGAGAAGCAGTTTCCTCCGAAACGTTGATAGACATGTGCCAAACTGTACGGCGTCACATTTCAAGAGACAGTAATCTTCATTATTCACGGCGCTGAGAACCTCGGATTTGCCCATCAGTTTCCTTTTATCAAAAAATGCTTATCACGCGAACTTTATGTGACCTTGTGATGTGACACGAATATGCCAATTTGCATGTGAAGAATATTCAACAAAATAAAATAAAATAAAATGGGATATAATTTGTCACTGAACGGAGTGCTACCTGTAGTGCTACCTGTAGTGCTACCTGTAGTGATACCTGTAGTGATACCTGTAGTGATACCTGTAGTGCTACCTGTAGTAATAACTGTAGTGCTACCTGTAGTGATACCTGTAGTGCTACCTGTAGTGATACCTGTAGTGCTACCTGTAGTAATACCTGTAGTGCTACCTGTAGTGATACCTGTAGTGCTACCTGTAGTAATACCTGTAGTGCTACCTGTAGTGATACCTGTAGTGCTACCTGTAGTGATACCACTCTCGCGCCACTTAAGGTTCTCAGAGCGCTGCTCATGAAATTTAGTCTTCTCAGATATGATGCAATGTGGATTGCTGAACAGTTACAAACGTTTCGGAGGGACGTGTTTGCCTCCCTCTTGACTTAAAATGGAGACTGAACAACTCCTTCGAAACGTCGAAATGGTTTTTGGGCTTCTTAGATGCTGACAACTGAGGTACCAGGCTCTTACACATCAATGACTACGAAACTACTGACATCTTTTAACAGAAGAATTTAAACTTGAACGTAGCTATGCAGCAACAGATTTTACTGTTCAGTGTATGAACATCAAAGTTAATAATGTACGCAAAGGAGCAAAGAATACACTTGGTACTTGAGAAGGCATCGTTGTCTCTTGTGATTTTTATGCGTGGGTCAGAATCACGGGTTGAGTTCCACCGGCACCTGTTTGTTTGTCAGCAGGCTAATTTGACGTCTACAGAAGTCGGAAGTGGAAAAGTGCGTCAGTGATTTAGTATTCTGTTTGGCCCTCTCAACGGCTGAAATACCTTCATGAGAAACTGTTTATTGTAGGAGATGGGTGGATGGCAGTGGAGGGCGGGCGTTTGAAGTAGTGGGTAGTGTTTTCATCAGTTGACGTGAAACGAAACATTCTTTCACCCGTTATTCTGTGTTAGTGACAAAAATAAGTATAGGGAAAGACGTGGACTTAAGGAGAGGGAAAGAAATGCAGGTGGAAAGAAAGGGATATGTGTGTGTGTGTGGAGTGAAGCAGGTAGGGTATGGTCTCAGGAGACTGTCTAGACACGATCAACGTTTGTCTGTAGCAAACACTTATTTTCTGGAACTTCTTTCGGAAGTAGCGCTGACAGTTTAAGCCCTTATTCCGCAATGTGCCCGTTCGAGACCAGCCCGATGCAGAATTGATTCCCCCATCCATATACCTCTTTCTCACTTCTGATGTTTAAATGCGAAACACATCAAAACGATATCAGCTACTTATGGTGACTGTGGTGATTTACATCGAAATCTGGTGAGTTATGAGCCCATGAAGTCTGGTTGACAATCCCTAGCGTTTGAGAAAAAAATGTACTTATTATTCGTGTATAACCTGGAGATTGGGCAGTATGTGCCTTCTCAACATGGATTAAAACCAACAAATCTGTACGGTAACCTGACCAAAACATCACCATATAAAATTTTTATAGACCTCTTTTGTTGTTCAGGTGACCGTGTATCGTGATAAATTCTTGTTATAAAAACAATTAGATGCACTAATTTCTCAAATTTATTTTTGGAACAAAACTCTACATGTTTCGGACAGTTCCTCTGTCCATCATCAGGAATTTTTTACTGTACACACAACAAACCTGTATGACATATACCATTGCTGTGTGTACAGTGAAAAACTCCTGATGATGGACAGAGGAACTGTCCAAAGCCTATTGAGTTTTATTCCAAAAATAAATTTGAGAAATTAGTTCATCTACTTGGTTTTATTATAAAATTTGTATAGACCTATAATTTTTAGTTCGATTCAAGGAATGTTTGCTCCTATTCAGTTCAGAGTACCTTTACCATCTGACGCTGTCTCTAAACGTCCTAAAATGTACGCAGTAGGGAGGTCCAGATGTAGCTAATGAAGCTTATTTTTATATTGTACTGAGTTTCTTCAAGGATAGTTCATAATTCAACCATAGTTATTTAATTAAATTCTACATTGTTACTTCTTATTCCAAATTTATTTTTAATTCACTACTAATCATAAAGCATTGTAAACGTCGATAATTTTATACAACGAAAACTCATCAATACAATTTGCGCAGCGCATTGTCCTTGTTTCTGGTCTTCATGCCAAAAATGAATCCCCTGCAATAGATTAGCGTCAATGTCAATGCAAATTTCGCATTTGTATGCACGCTGAACTCTGATACCCTGCTTTTCAAAGCATCCACTTCTCCATCCAGCGCCGTGTCGTGTTACAGTAAGAACAGATTCTGTCAGTTACTCAGACTCCCAAGAGAGGGCAGGCAGTTCACTATTTTCGAACTCTCAGTAGCATGTATAGAGCTCTCCCCCAGTCGGCCCCGTGTGTGACAAGGGAACGAAAATGATATTTCATTCATGTTTCCAGATATTTATCAGGAGTCGCCGTGAATAGGGGAAAATGTAAGAAAATGTTCAGCGTGGCTGTACGATATCTGTGCTTGAACAAACTTGCATATAAGTTAATAAAAGAAGTGTTGATAGGCAAGTGTAGGCTACCGATCATTTTCATCTTTATGATCAGCAAAACATGAGACTAAGTGGCCGTTCATCTGTCAGGGGGCAGTGTGAAAGTTGTTAATTTTCCTATTACTTGCTGGGCTCCAAGTAAAAATAATTAGAATTTCCCATTATATTACGTAATTACAGGAATATCTACCGCTCGAATACAGCCCAAATTGGGGTTGTTGCTAAAATATGATGGATGCTTACCTTTCTTGGAAAGCCTAAACTAGGGCCGTTAGTGTGACCATGAGGAGGCACGCAGATAAATTCCGGTAAAGGGCCGTTCCTAGGTAATGGGTAATGCAAAGTATGGTAATGCAAAGTATTCAATTCGTATTTGTCTGTACGGTCATGTTACTTCCTGTTATTGTAGCTGTGTTTTTTTTAGTTGTAATTTGTTGGACGATCGCTGTGTTCATGTTGCTGAGCAGGAGATATGGATATAAGGGGAGGAAGTAACAGGAGCATGGAAACAAATATTCCATAATTATGAATATCGTGCTTTGTATTCCTCGCTAAATATTAGGACAGTTAAGTCACAGAGGATGAGATGTACGGGGTATGTGGCACGTACGAGACGGAATATACATGCATTCAGAGTTTTGATGGGGAACACAGGAGGAAAAGGTCACTGAAGACGTGGTCGTAGATTGGACAATGATGTAAGAACGGGTTTTCAATAAATACGGTGGAAGAGCATGCATGGACTTAGTTCCTCGTGACCAAGACGAGTGTACAGGTGTCGAGCTCATTTGAGGACTGGCGGTAATGTACTTTCGGTTTACATAAAATTCGGGGGATTTCTTAACTGGTTGTGCAAGTTATTTGGTTTTTTGTTTCTTATTTTTTTTATTCTGTACTCTGACCCAAAAATGCACAACTATTTCACAAATTATCACACTTCTACATGTTTCGACACTATTATATCATCCTCAGGGGGCTTGTAATCAATACCTAGCCAAGTTAAACAAGTATTTCAAATTCAGCTGTTGTAAATACAGTTTACAATTAAGATGTTTCGTATAGGTTTTATGCAGATTCTAATGTTACAGTCGTTAAAATCTCTATATTATAAAATCTTCAAAACATTACAATTGTCCTATCTACGCTAAAATGGGCTAAAACCATTTTGTTGCTGCAATTCTTATGAAGTTAGCCTGTGTGCTGGCCGTATATACGTACAATCTGTACTTTGATGCTATTGTATTGATTACAAGCTCCCAGAGGATAACACGATAGTGTCGAAACATGTAGGAGTGTGATAATTTGTGATATAATTGTGCATTTGTTGGTCATAATAAAAAATAATAATAGATGCACGGAACATGTATTAATATAATATTTGTGCATGTATGTTTTACTCGAGAGCTTTTTCGCTACTTCATATATTTACATAAAGCTGGGTCCGTTAGAAATGAAACACTCTGTATGCAACATGTAGTACTAGGCTCCATTTCATCCATTTCGTTTCACAAGCAACCCTTTTCTATGTGATCCTATTCAAACTTTACAATGTCTGTTTGTTAATTTTTTATCTTTTATATGAAGAGTGTGTAACAGTATTTACCGTATAAAATAATTTGGTCCTTTTCACCGCGCAATAGACGTCAAAAGAAGAATGGAACGGACTTCTGATTTATTCAGAACCGAAACATATGAGTCAGGGCATAGGACCCCTGGCAATATATCAATACTGTCTGTGCCCATTATATTTTAGCACATCACGTGACATGGCTTTCGGCATATGTTGCTGGCTGCGAGAGGTTGTCAGTACACATTTTTATTTCGCTGCAGTTTTGAATTATTAGCACGAACAATTAGCGTAGCCTTTGTACAGTCCGATTAAAAACCAGGTGAGGAAACTGGAATAACAGACTTGTGTCATAGGAGTTTCTGACCTTTGATATTCATGTTCTTAACGCAGTACTGCAAATTATTTTCCAAGTATAATATACAGAGGGTGCCAAAAAAACTTATACACATTTTAAGAAAGGAAAAAAACTTCCCCCTATTTTCTTAGACTTTCCTGCCTGTCGCACGGTGACGCTAGCATTCATTTGATTAACGCCATACTACGACGCATTGCTACCGTAATTCAATTCAACTTCGAAAAGTAATACATAGATAACATCTCTTAAAATGTGTATACATTTTTTGGCACCCACTGTATAAGGACTGTGTTCAATATACGGACGTTATTTGCGCGAACGTTATTTATGATTAAGGCCCTCACAGTTGGTAAAGAAGGGTTTCCTTTCATCTAAACTGAAGATATTCTACCATCTAAACAACAGTCCCACACTGGACACTGTCCTGAACCTTTAGTATCCATTCCACACCCTTACAGTCGAATACTGTAAGATCATATTTTTATTGTTACACCGTGCATGTTGTCGAGTTACTCAATTATTACACCAACCACTGCACATATATAAAATTTATAAAATTAAAACATTAAAAACGCTCCGACATGTTTCGGTCCTAAGACCATCATCAGTGAGCTATATATTCCTTGCTAAAGTCACACTAGAAATAGTAACAGATTAATTTCGTTGTACAAGTTGGGTGTTGTGGCAGCACAACCTAACTTGTACAACGAAATTAATCTGTGACTATTTCTAGTGTGACTTTAGCAAGGAATATATAGCTCACTGATGATGGTTTTAGGACCGAAGCATGTCGGAGCTTTTTAAATGTTTTAATGTGTAAATTGTATATATGTGCAGTGGTTGGTGTAATAATTGAGTAACTGTAAGATCAGTTTTCACATAACAATTATTTATCTCCGTTGCGTTCATTATTATTAATTTAATTTTTAATTCATCTAGTGCACCTGTAACTTTTATCTCTTACGTTTATTTACATAACATTATACACCATGTTTCCGTCAATAAGGTTTTACCAAAAAAATAGATATCGATTTCAGATTATTACAAATAATCCTAGTACTGTGCTTGTTTTGCCTTTCGAAGTCAGTTGAATATTGGGGTCGTTTAAAATTATAAATTTGCCCCATAAAATATTTCCGTTCTTTCTGAAATCTAGTCTCTGTGTTAATTTACATTAAACTCGTTATGCCGAGTCAGTAAGTCACGGTGTGGGTCATTTTCGCAACTCAAACGCCTGCAGGATGTCATGATGCTGACCCGTTCAACTGTTCTGTCGAAGAAGTTGCCATGCAACACGGCGCTTTCATTCACACCTCAGTTTCTCATTACATGTACTCTATGAACGATAGTTCGGTTGCACCATTAATAACCCCTCATTGCTGCCACACTGCACGTTTACGTCTTTTGGATAATTCTCAATAAATACCAATCTTTACCAACCGTCATATCTTCCCAATAGAGACAGATTGTGTTCTCTTTGAGGTAGGAAATGAATTCTTGTATGGAATTTAGATGAATAAATTTATTTGATTTTCAGCGATTATATCCCTCTACAAAACAGTAAGGAACAACCCAAAACTTAAAAAAAAAAGTGTAACGAAATGTTTGCGTTTTGCGGTTTTTTGAACAATTTCATTGATAAGGCCGCTGCATGGTTCAGGCGGTTGGTCACCAGCCTCATACCGAAGAGACCGAGGTTCTATCTCGGACCAGTCCATGTGGACTTGGAGGTGGACATAGCGGCACTGGATCAGGTTGGTTTTCGGAGAAATATAGTATGCCCTCTTCAGTATCATCGCACAGTGGCCACGCTGTCTTAGGCGTGGATCTTCGGCCGCTCGCTTGCCGTGACTGCGGGTTCGAATCCCTCCGGGTATGAAGTATGTTGTGAATTTTGTGTGTTAAGCGGTAGAGGTCTGTGCGAAGGTCCGATCCCTCGTCCAGAGGTGCCCTGTCGAGTGTGTCTGTTTGTGTGTTTGCAATATTAACCCTTTAAATACCAAGTTAAATCCCATCTGTCATTTGCTGGCATTATTAAGAGCTCACCATATTCTCCGAATTAGCAGGATAAGGGTTAAGTGTGATCTGGTAACAAAAGCTCTCTACACATACAATAAGTAATAGAAGTCACACTAAGAAAGGATAGAGTATCCCACCGACTCTTCATACTAAGTCGTGTACTTGTCACTGACGCCATATAATCTTAGCAATATGCAGAGTCGCTAATTCATAAAATAGTCTTTAACAACGCCCATAATACAGGATCGATTTTAATTAAACTCGGCTTGATAAATTGGTAAGGAGTTTTGTAGACCTGACATGATTGCTTTAGTTTTGATTTATGTCACATTAGTTAAAGGTCTAAATAGGCAAAAACGTTTACTCGTGTCATATGAGTCCCTTGACGGTTATTAATGAAACATTTTAACGTCTGTGGAACGTTAGCTGCGTTGTTATTGTTTTGTGAGCAGTGCGGTTCGACTAATTTTAAAGACAACTGTACTGTTGGGCTTAAGCGAACTTCTCCCATGATCTTGATTCAGCTGTTTACCATATATTCTTCTTCTTCTTCTTCTTCTTCTCCTTTTTCTTCTTCTATTGGCACTACAGCCCACTCTGGGCTTTGGCCTGTCGAACAATCCTTCCATTTTTTCCTATCTGCCGCCAACTCTGTCCATCTTCTCACTCGCAGCGTTTGAAGATTTCTTTCTACTTCCTCTTTCCATCTTTTCCTGGGTCTTCCCCTTCTTCTGTTTACGATATTTTACTTAGATAATTATTAGAGTATGTAAGGTTCGTTGACTTTAATTTGTTTTATGCCCAAATTGTGTGTAAACATGAGTAAATGTTAGGCCATGTCTCGCCAAATATTTCCTTGATGAATAAGAACTTTGTTAAGTGCTATGGGGACCCATAAGATACGCCTCTTGTATCTTACAGGGTACTCTGGGCGAAGTGCGCCATCAGAAGCGTTGTTCAACTTGCTATTATCATTCTGCCATTTACCTGATTACATTTTCCTTTAAAATTATGTATATGCAGAGACCATATAGGCGTAATGTTAAACTAAACAGGCCTTTTCAATGTCTCTAGGGTGTGTTTCTTGTTGTACCACGTAAACCCACCCTGTGGAGTGTTTTTCGTTATTTTTATCTTCAAAATTCAAATTACTATGAGTGTGCAAATAACGGTATTTGTGTATGGCATGCCGGTGCCCTGGAGATCTTTTGCTTCAGGTGGTAGCTACATAATTGTATTGTATCCCTGTTGTCGTATATCCAGACATTTCCATACAGTTTTTGTCACAACCACGCATTCCATTTGCACGACAGAACATTATTAACTGAAGATAAAAAAAGGGTTCATATAATTTAATAAAACTTCATTTTCTGTTATTTTAGTTTAGTATTAGTCCACAGTGTCACTGCTGGGTGTTAGAATTACAGGAAGTGGATGTGGGAGATTCAGCACTGTAGTGTTTCATCAGTAGCAATACTGGACGGACGGACCAGTGTCTCCACTTTTTCATTTCCTATCCTTAACCGGTAATTTGTGGTCTTTATAAATACGATTGTGGAAAATAATGACTGTCGTTAAAAACTATGTTGTGACACGTTTACAGTATCACATATGTGGCATCTGTTTATCACTCTCCTGTCATCAAGATGTTATCCTGAGCGACGTGCCAGACTGATCTTGATTTTCCCGAATAAATCCAGGCGGATACGGTAAAATTTTATATCTTTACATCCTTGCGATTCATGACTATTACCGCCCCTCATCCGTCGTCATATTGATTTTCCATTCGAAAGTGCGTTCGTATGATACGTGCATGTGACAGGACAACACTTGTCGTGCATGTGACAGGATAACACCTGTCGTGCTTGTGACAGGACAACAGTTGTCGTGCATGTGACAGGACAACAGTTGTCGTGCTTGTGACAGGACATCAGGTGTCTTCCATGTGACAGGACAACAGTTGTCGTGCATGTGACAGGACAACGGTTGTCATGATAGGTTTTACGACATTTTCTTACATTTTTTAACAAAATTTGTGAGTTTT
>Ga0136643_10006581_pt1 | contig 16656 bp, 8 predicted proteins | sample TergutLab28metaG_FD_96883 | JGI IMG/M metagenome (GOLD analysis project Ga0136643, IMG submission 96883) | Labiotermes labralis P1 segment gut microbial communities from Petit-Saut dam, French Guiana - Lab288 P1 (version 3) (version 3) | ecosystem: Host-associated > Arthropoda: Insects >... | reverse complement strand
CCCTAAGGACAAGTATGACATGAGTGCGAGTGTTTTTGTAGTTCAATTTAATGGCTTTATGTCACTCACAAGTTAGTTTGATGTTAAGTACAGATATTAACACTACAGAAACCACATATTCCTGCCAGTTTTAATATTTATTTGGTAATCAATAAGAGTTTAACAGCTGTCAAAGTTTCAAACTTCTCTGGCCATTATCTCTGTAACCGTTCAACTTTGGACATAGGTGTTTTGGGTTATATCGGTATACTTTAACATAAGGAACACCCTCCCGAAGTCTGACACATTCCTCCTGGGACATCCTCTATATCAAATCATTATTTCCTCAGCCTTAAAAGTAAGTCATGAAGGTATATTTTTTTGTTTTCAAGCACGTACTGTGAACAGAATATTGTGCCTTACATCAGTAATTAGAGATGCTTAAGTCAAACATAAATTCAAAATATAAATACTGTAATAAAATTTCTTGATTCCTATAATTCTTTCTTTGCATTTAAATTGCAGTGATTTCTCAAATTTCACTTATTGTAAAAAGGTTGATTCCTGCTAACTTGTTTATTTCACCTGATAAATTTCCGTATCTTCTCCTCAGTTAACCTAATTATTTTCACATTCCTGAGACACATACAATAATACAGTACAATGTATTTTTTATACATACCAAGTTTACTGTTCTCACTACGTCTTAATCTCTGTTTTTGGAATGGAATGTTGGAAGACAAAAGATCTTACACCGAATGATAGCAAGCGTTCCCCGACTTCAATCTGTTTTTAATATGTTCCTGAATTTGAGCATTTCCACCTTTCCAAATAACTCTTACATAATTTCACATCATTTCTTCATTTACAAAGGGCGAATCCATCTACTTCCCTCGTTAATTATGTGGCCAAATAGATGCCAGTAAGAGTACAAGAAGGCAGCACTAAACTTCCCCCCTTAGCTGTCAATATCACAGTGCATAACAGCGTACTGCTGAACAGCAACACCGCCAATTGTACATTTAAACTGCATTGTGCTGTATATTACGTGAAGACCACTAAACTGTCATGTGACTGTTATTGGATAGGTCTAATTTGACTTAGTTCCTTCTTACACACAACTAACTTTCCACATCAAAAAGTGATCTAAGCGGACATTACGTAACACATCCTGAAAATTTATATTTTATATCTCCTCTTAAAATGTTTAGCCTAATTAATCCATTTATTTATGTTTTTTAAGAACAATTCCAAGATGTGGTATATATCGATTCATTTTGCCCTTTTTCCATATTTTGCTTCTTATTTTATCTCACCAATTATGTTAGGGTGAAAAAATTCTGACGATATTCACAATAAATTATCTGAACCACAATTATTATATTTGGTATAAGATTAAAAATTAAAAATATATATTAATTAACATTTGTTTAGGAACTACCAACACTCTTAGATTCCAAGCTGTATCGCAGTCGAGAAGGATATCAGCTTGACCATATTACATTTTAGGACTGACCACAAACCTTCTGAATTACTTTTTCGTTAAACAAGGTATTTATCCCTTGTTTTAACCACAAAACACCTACAGTGTCCCTCAATCTGTTGGTCTAGGGTTCCTAACGTAATTCAGATTTAGGTGCCCAAGTTTCTCATTCACATGGCCCTGCATTACGGTGACATCCATTACAAGCATCGGATACTGCTATCTAATTATGCTATCTGTTGAACTTGCAGATAATTTTCAAATATTTTTTTTATACTTGTAGAATATGTTATAGTTTTTAAGATCTACCAGAGAAATTCAGAAGAAGAAACTATAAGTAGAAACAGGTATATATAAGAAGTTGTTAAAAATATTTGTTAAATATTTAGGAGAGAACATCTACACCTGTATTGCCAAGTGTAATAATGGAATATGGAGATTCGCATTGGTTTAAATTTTAAAAGAAAGTACCTGAAAAACGACGCGAAAATGTTGGGTTTCCCAAGACAAAGTAAGAAGAAACATAATGCACGGAATACAAAATGAAAATAAATTTTAACGCAACTGAATAAACGGTAGTTCCAGAAAATCCTAAAGATAATATGATTTTCAGCATTTGAAAGCAATTATTTTCATATTAGTGGAGGGATTAGGACAGCCGTTATATAATTTGTAAATGAGCAATTATGCTTTCATATAGATAAAAACGTTTACCACATTTTTAAAAATAAAATTCCATTATTCTCCCACAGTTCGAAACTGAAGATGTAAGCGATGTTCCACTGCAGACAGTAGCCTTTTACCAGCTGAAACAATGTCACATCCCACAAGACCTGAATCAGGAAATTCAAAACATGCTTGCCTTAGTCCCAATGCTTGCAACTAAAGAGTACAACCGACATGTGCTCACAGTTGCATCAATTATTGGAAATGTTATGCTTTTGAAGCCTTTTCTAAGTGATTTCGACGAATTAATGCTTAATTGTCGCTTTTCCACAGTCGTCAACTCCAAATTAACAATTTATATTTATTTACAGAGGGCATCACTAAATGCTCTGACAAAATATACAATAAAGTCACAGGTATACGTCAACACAACAACATTTATTCGGAGTATAAAGACCATACATTTCGACCTGTTAACAGGTCATACATCAGGCTCCCAGTCAAATAAGTCCAAGATGGTGTTTAGATAAGGGGATCCCAGTATTTACAAATATATACAATATAAAATATGGTACTGAATGAAATATATTGTCAAATTACAACAGTTAGAACATGAGTTGGCGTTACACATTAGGACAGTTTTGTCACCGTTAAGTTATTTAGTGGACTATGGGTGTTACTGTGCTTGTGTTTGGTGCGGTGAGGCTTGTATGGTATGGCTTCTCAAGGTTTCCCGTGTTGTCCACTGAACTTCTAATTGGTGTTCATGTCTGGCTAGTTTATATTTGTTTCCCAACAGGGTGTGTCGTAGGGTTCCGCCTTGTGTTAAGATCTGTGATTAGACAGATATATTCAAGGTGAAGTATCTGACTGTAACAGGTGCATATTACATTAGAGCTAAAACTTAGTTAATTATCATTGTGGAAGAGACTTACTGGTAGCTAGCTGAGTGGGTGTAAGGTCCGTTGTATGTTGACACTTGTGATGTATAAACTATCCTTCTTGTAGAGCTGTATCCACTATGTCCACTGTGTGTAAAGATACTGATGCTGTCCTGTGTATGGTACTCTTAAGTCGTGTCAGTTTGGACGTCTCCGGTGAACTGTTCATGCAGGTGATGGTGAGTCTGTATTGTAGCTATGCTTGCTGTGTCTACGTATGCTGTCCTCTGTTGGAGTTGCGTCGTATTAAAGTTTTGAACATCAGGGTTTTCTTGATTATCGATTTGTCGTTATTTTAATCCCGTTATATGTTTCTCTATAGATATAATTCTTCTCGAGTGTGTCTAACATTGTGCCTTTTTTTCTAGACGTGAATTATGTCCATAATATCGGTCATGGGGCCAAAGGCGTGGCCTTCGTCTATGACGATTTGTGCGAAATTTTATTTTTATTTATTTTTGCGTATTTGTAATAACTGTAGTGTTCATGAAATCTCACACGAAACGTTCGTCCGGTTTGTCCTGTGTATTTCTTCTGTCATGTGAGGCATTTTAACCGACAAACACCATTCTTGTCTTACTTATCGGTTTTTGGCCTCGTCGTAGACTTGGCAACTCTCCAAAGTTTCTATTGGTGGTGAACGATATTTTTATGTTGGTTTTTTAAACATTTTTGTTACGCATTGCGTTTGTTTTTCAATGTATGTGAATTTGGCCCATCTTTTTCGTTGGTTCTCTTAGTCTGGTTTTGTTTTGTTGCCCCTAATTCCGTTTAAGACAGATGTGTGGAATTTGTTATTGGAAATGATTTGTTTTATGATCTCCATTTCTTTCTGTTTTTCCGCACGGTCTATGTCATACGAGTTTAAACTATTAGTGAAGTACAAGATTGCAGCCAGTTTTTGTTCTGACGGATGACAAGAATCGTTTGGGATAATGTTGTCAGAAACAGTAGATTTTCTGTAGATGTTAACTACCACTTTGTTCTTTATTGTAAGGTCCAGAAAAGTTAATCCGTTAATTTGTTCCAGTTCAAGAATGAAGTTAAGATCCGGTGAGATTCTTTTAAACGTGTTGTGAATCTCATTTATATCAGTGAAGGTTTCGTTGTAGATGATAAGAATGTCGTCCACATATCTAAAATATCTCTCTACTCTGATATTATGCAGGAAAATACCAAAATCTACGACAACCTGGTACTCATTTCTGTTAGAGGCTGAGTCGACCCCAGGGCCATAGTGCGATCGGAAGGTTTTTATATCAATGAAGAATCCACTGACGCTAGCTGGGATCGAACCAGCGTCCTTCCGATATATAGCAAAACACCTTAACCACTGTGCTACCGCGGCCCCCAAAATACATACATATAACCTTTAAAAAATATAACATACAACTCGAATACTGCAATTGGTACAAATCGAAATTAAACCTGCTTTTACGTTTATTTCATTACTTCTAGCAAAGTGAATGGCTTACAGGAAATGATTTAGGGAATTTAAATTTATACTGTGTGTACATGAATCTGAACAGTACGATTTATTTATAAATTGTAATTAAAATATATGGAGTAAAATTAAAAAGTTTACTGTGTGTGCACGTTGATAAGCTTGTGAATAAGAGGAACAAAATTTTTCAAAATTTTATTTCTTTCGTTGTGTCAGTTTGTGAATTTGGCTCAATAGAATACATTCCGACGTGTTTGGCTCCATTGACAACAAATTACAGTTTAAAACAATTTAAATTCCCAATCAGATACCCCTGTTCGAAAATATAATTTGTTTTGGAAAAGTAATTTCTCAAAGATATGTCAGCTGACTAAGAATTTAAGTGGTTTGCGACTGAATCATTATTATTTGTTTTTTAATTTTTTAATTTATGGTTACTAAAACCAGCAAGAAAGATAAAAATACACCATCGAATTTTTTCTTTTTCCCCTTCATAATAAATAAAAGACAATTTCTAAGTGCTCTTCTTCTTACAATAAGAAATAATTTACTCTACAAAAGAACGATTTAAACTGTGATTGGAGCAAAAATGGTAGTTTATTTCGAATCCCATATAAGGGTTAGAAGACTTTAGGTCTCAGACGAGAATGAATATTAACTACGAAATATATCCAAAAAAATTATCCTTTCACTATATGCATTCAATGAATACGCACCGCCTTTATACAGATTATCTGGAATTACGTGTTTTAAAAAAACTACCCACGATCCTAAGTTTTCCATTTTCACCAAATTCCGGTGAATTAGAATGGCTCTCTTTAAAACTCAGTGAAATTGCACTTATATAAAAATATATTTCAGAACTACATGCAGCACGAAATAAACTTTCTCAACCACTAATTATAAAATGAGCCATCCCCGTTGTGTGAATATAAACAATAGGTGTGGGTATCAGTCAATAACACAACAATATCTAAAAAAGATATTTAATAAAGAATGAAGTAAACTACATGTTTCGGCCTAATGTGGCCATCATCAGGTTTTCATGCGAAAGTATGGTGGTAGTGCTTTACAGGATTGGTATAGGTATGTCACGATGGTGAGATCTCAGCATCTGTGATGTTTGTTATATGCTAATTTTAAGGGACAGAATATTTTTATAATTCAATAAATTACAACGTTCGACGACACAGGAGACCGTAATTTTAATAGCGAAAGTAGAACTCATATTCTTAAACGAATTTATTGTTACTTTCGGGGCATATAAAGACAGAAATTTAAGTCTGATTGCAGTTTATGGATAAAGGTTTGTCAAGATTGGTTATGTTTAAAAGGATACTGGTGTAGATAGAAAAATTGAATGATAGGTGTAGAAAAATACAATAATTGAACTTGTTGAATTTATGCAATATGTTATCATACGATCATACAATTTTGTAGCTATAGTCGTACATCACAATTCAGAGAAAACTATCTGGGTAAGTTTGTGCAAGTACGCTTTGCAAAAAGGAAATATTAGACAACGAATATATTTCAAAGTCTTCACATTGGACATGCCAGTTTCATTATATATACCAAAATGTGTCATTCATCATCAACAGAAATAACTGTTACTTTTGAGAGAACTTACAGGACTGCAAGTTTAAACTCTTGTTTGGTTATCATTACGTCATTAAATTTAATAAAATTGAAAATTTATTTAATGGCTTGATGATACCCAATTTGTAGACGAGACATATAGATGTGTAAACCATATCAAACGTAATTAAATGTCGTCCTAATGCGAAAATTCTACTTTTCAAAACCTAGACCCCTACTCAGATGATTCCATAACCAGTAATCATTTCACGTAAACTTGAACAATAATAATATCAGATCTTATGCGATGATGGAAAAATGATTTTATAAATAATCCCCACTTCAAAACACATAATTCTGCTGTAACAATTAAAGACTTGTACATGAGATTTGTTGATATTTTTTTCAAGTAACATTAATGTATCATACTTCAATATAAAAGACAGAATGTTACGTGGCAGTGCTAAGGTTAATATCGAACTGCACATTAACTTATCGACTGCCACGCCAAACGCTCCACCAACTACAATTCTGCCTTACAAATGAAGGGCTCAAAGAGTATTATATTTCGCTTTCATCATTTCATCATTCATCATATTGAAATTAGTATTTTCTTCGATTCCTTTTTCTCCCAATCTTCAGTGTTCACATATGAGAATTCACATTGACATAACAAATATGGTTCAGTCTGATCGATAGTTTGAGACGTTCCCTTTTAAACTACTGATAGCATCTTTGTGACGTCAAATTAGAGTTTCAGCTAAGAATGATAGGAGCGCAATCTCAAACCCCATATACATGCGGGGACCAATTTTGTGTTTTAATTATTCACTTAATACTGCTTTGAATTTAATATATTTTGTGTGTCATGATTTCACCATATTAGGCAATCAATCTTTCTAGGCGTCCCAGGTTGATGCAATTATCACGTTAGGTGACGTGTCGGAATGCAACCAGTATGAGCCAGTTTGCGTCTTTCTTTCTCACATGCACTCAAACAACTTCGCGTCTCTTCAGTTACCAGCTAGCTCCGAGCCACATAAGACGTACAAAGTTGCGTACTGCACCGGCATACACAACATTATTTACATTGCATATTTAAACAATTGGTTGATTGTCATCTGGCCACTAAATATTATAAAATGAAACGTTAGATATAATGGCTTGACGAAGGCCATTTAGTAGCCGAAACAGATAGACGTTTAAATCATAAGAATTGTCTTGATGAGAATATTTTAGTTTGCAAAATCTCGTCCCATCTCAGACATTTCTATAACCAGTTTTCATATCAAGTTCCCTAAGACATTGAAACGGTCACGTCTCATGAGATTCTGACTTCAACATATGCAGGGTAAGGAACACGTTCAGGGATTCATTAAAAAGTTTCCAAACGCCGCTGAGTATAAAATACTACGAAATGTGATCGTGCAATATAATGTGCAAACACTGCACACATACGGCACAAAACCTATCCCTGACACCAAATTCTGCAGCAAAATTCGTATTCAGTAATACTGTACGCAAGGCCTCTTTGTTGTTCTATTAAATCCCAGACACCATAAAGTTGTATCAACTAATATATGTATTTGTGAGTACGATACCGTCGGTTTTACGTATATGTTGTTTTGTGGAAGCAACAAATCGTATAAATTTTATTCCTAACACAGCAAATTAAATTTGATATTTTGGATTTCTTTACTATATACAAAATAAAAATAAATAAATGTTTAAGGAAACAACCTGCGCCTCTCACAATTGTGGTGGGTAGAGGAATGAACTGATTTGGTTATGTTAGGGACAGATGGTGGACTACTATGAATGTGACAATTCACTTCCATGTTCCACAAAATGCAGGGAATGTAGCTTGTTTCTTTTCTGAAAGGCTAAGGACTTATCAGCACCCCTGTAATTAAAGCCAAAGACTTTTCACCACAAGATATGTAGAAATTCCGTAGCTCTATATTGCTTTGTGTATCAGCGTTATGATAGAGGACCACATACAATTTTACAGCAAATAATTGTGGCCTGATTTCTTCCTTCACAATGTTCGTAACAATACACAGTTTCACTACAGTGCGTTATGTTAGTTACAGAAATTGTTAAATAAGATTCTTTGTCCTGAAAAGAAAATGAGATATAAAATAATTTTAAAAATAACCTACAAGACTAATCACATGACTCAGCTGTAAAATGCAAAGAACGTTACATGAGATTTGCTTAGATTTTTCTATCTACTCGCAAAAATTAAAGAATCGGAATTTAATATTGAAACACCGTATATTATGACGGATTGACACTTGTGTTGAGGTAACAGATGTGGCAAGTTAATATCGAACTGCACATTGACTGAACTATTCCCACACCCACATCGCTCCCCATCCACAATTCTGCCTTAACATTCCAGGGCGCAAATATTATTCTAATTCTCTTTCATCATTCAATAACATCCAATTACGTATTATGTCTGAGACTTTGTTCTCCACACTGTCAGCATGTAAAAATAACAAAGTCGCATGTCGCATTTATGTTACAAATGTTTTATTGACAAGTTCGCATGTTTCAGGTTAACTTATATCATTTTCCTTCTTAGTTTGAAATTTGCTATTTAACGAATAATGCCCGGAAGGCAAGCCCCAACCCTGTGACAGCATGGTCATTCGTCTCTTACAAGCGCCTTCGCAATATTACGATAAAACACTTTTAACTTCATCATGTTTCTTTTTCCTTTTTTCTGCTCTTCCTTCTTCCCCATAGACATGTTGGATCTCATCGGACGGATTTCAATAAAAATTGATATTAGGTTATTTTACGAAAATTGGTCAGGAAAATTAAAGCCTCATTCAGATAAAACAACAATAACAAGTACTCTACATGAAGACCAATATATATTTTTTTTACCAATTCTCGCTTATTCCTTTTAGAATGGAAAGTTTTCAGATATATTCGTAGAAGAATTCAAAACACCTATTGAGATTCAATAAATGTTTTAAGAAAATCGAATATATTATTATGCTGCTCCTAAATTTTTCAACACTAATATTTATTTTCCTTAAGGAGCTCGTAGTTACTACCTTGCAAAGTTACATAAATATTGCAATGCAATTGTTCGTAACACAATTTAAAATTTCACATATTTTTAAAAATCTTTAAAATATTAAAAAATTCCAAGTTATACAAAATGTCTAAACTTTTTCGTTAGAATTTATGTGACGTCTTGTATGGTGACCGTATATAGAGTCTGTAATAAATCTGAACTCCATGTTGATGTTGTCTTTGTGCTGGCCGGTATGTACTGTGTCTGAGTGTGTGTGTGGAGCTGTGTTTTAATATTTTAAAATTTTATTTGAAATTTTGAATTGTATTTTCAAAGACTTTATTGACATATTTAAGTACCTTCGAGAGTTACTAATTACGAGCTCCTTGAAGATGACACAATAATGTCGAAACACTAAGACGTAGCATAACAATTCACAATTAATTGTGTATTTTTTCTCCAATGTACAAATAATCTAAAATCGTTTATTCAGTTTATGTAACAATTGCGTATTTTTCACCGTAGAATTTTCGCTCTAAAGGTCCTCAGTAATGCGTAGAATTTATAATGTGTGTCTTGTTATATTATGTGATGTGTAGGTTACGATTTCTCTCATGGACCGATCTCTCTTTCGTAGGAGTGTGCGTGTAAATTTGCGTCTTAAATCTGTGTGTCAAACTGTGTGAATAAAATTCAGTGTGTCCAGTTGTGTGTGTGTGTGTGTGTGTGTGTGTGTGTGTGGCTGTGTCTATTTGTGTCTAAATGTGTAATGCAGAAACCCAAAAATGAAGCGGCGTATACTTGAGGTTGGCTGCAGATTGACAGGATAAAGCAGATAAATTTATTTCATTCTTATACAGTTTTATTTTTAACTAAACACTTATTTAATTAAAAGTTTTTATTCTAGATATTCATTAAATATTTGTTTCCTTTTCTTCAACATTTAATAATGTGTTCCTTCTTATGTACCATAAAGTTTTTTACGATGAAATTCCCAAATTGATTTCTAACGGAAAATTTACCTTAATACAATCATCTCTGAATATTAGAAAATTTAAAACTCTGAAGAACAGGCGTCATCATGCGATGGATGCTTATATACATATGTGTTTGTTATATCTTCATGTTCTTGAAGTGAAATATTACAGAATACAAATTGATGTGTTGAATTGCCATGTGTGATGCTACGTGTCCGTTCCTTTCTTTTCAACATGATGTGCAGGTTTATTGTGGGCTGTGGAAATGTGCAGCTAGCATATATGCTAGTCTGTGACATTTCACGTACTTAGTGAAGAGAATGTTATTTAATTACACTCGTGTGGGATATGACGTAACTCACGTTTGTAGGTAGAGTAGATCAGCGTTCCTGATGCTAATGCAGCGTTTATTTTCAGAGATACAAGAAATTCTTGGTTTTTAATTTCGGGAATAGAAAGTCAGAAATTATATTCAAAATCACAAACGCTCCTTTCTGTTGTGAAATAAATGTTTATTTATTGTAAATTAGTGAAACATTTAAGGAAAACACAGCATTTAATTTCGTGTGGAACTTGTCATGAAAAATTTTCACACTTTCTATACATATTTGGAGTGAGTATCAATACAAGTATACTTTTAGTAAGGATATATTTTATTTGTTAGTAACATTCAGAAGATAAACCAAATTAATTTTACTTTAAAACATTATAAAATATAAACATTCTATAGTAACTATATAATATATTAATTACTTTAAAACATTACTGGGACCACATTCGTAATTTAATTAATAATATCTCGTGTTGATTTAAAGTATTTAAGTAACTGAAAAATGAATAATTTATGTCGAAACATGTTGCTCAATGAAGCAGATTGAATGTAACGTTCCATAAATATGCAGTTGTGTTCATAATGATATTATTTACATTCATTGATATCGCTGACCCCAACAATATTGTTCCATGTAGATGGACGGACAGACAGAGGAGTGGAAACTAGTAATCGCTTTCCGCATTCTCATGCAAGCGGTTAAAAAATTACGAATTTCTATAAATACAATAAATATTGGTTACATATCCTGAAAACGAGAGTCTATTCGGAGGACCTGAGCATAGATGGAAGGACTTTAATGATTAGATTTTGAAGAAAAACTATGAGTGCATATATGAACTGGATTGAGCCGTGTCAGGATGGAGTCCAGTGGCCTTGTGTTGTGAGCACGTGTTTGGTAAAATGCGGGGAATTCTTCGACCAGCTGAGCTACTGTTAGTTTCTGTGGGTTTCTGTAACATTACGTTAGTTATTGGTGACCTATGTCAGAATATTGTGTGTAAGTATAGGCATATAGGATTACTAGATTTTTGTTGTTACTATAAGCAAATATATTTAGGGTTGTATATTACTATATATATGTATATATATATATATACATATATATATATATATATACACTAAACTCTTCAACCAGCCTCCTGTACAAAGGGTAACGAGTCTTTTTCCAGGGGTAAAGAGCGGCAGGGTCGTGACGCTGACCACTCACCGCCTTCTAGTGCCGTGGTCAATGGTCCGTACGACATGTACAGAGCCTCAGTGCCTGTACAGGGTGCACTTTTTTAACAATCCGAAAAGCTGTTACAAGAAATACAGTTTTAATCGGTGCAGTGCTAACATTGGAATTACGACCTGTACAAGAGACACAGTGACAAAATTTTGCACGACCCTTCCAGGCTGTCAAAAACGTTTACCTGAAATTGAATATGATTGTTTCCTGCAGATTAATTAAATTTTAATTTAGGAACCAACCGAACATTTTTCAAAATATGATATTTGCCAAAAACAGTGTCGTTAAATAAATAATAGTGTAATAGATTATTATAAGACACAAATCAAACCATTCACATTTAAGTTAGAGAAAGCTCCCATGTCCATTTTCCCAAAACCCAAAAACGTGCAATTCAATTACACGTACATGGTTTTCTCTGAATGCCCAAATTACCGCGATATAAGTGAGAATATGAGCAACACAAAGAACACAAAAATCATTGAATTAGAAATAAGGAAATTCTGTGGAAGTTTCCAGAAAATAAGCGTGCGAACGTACAAGCTTAACGAAGTGGAAATTCAGTCAACAAAACCCTTCAATCAATTCAGCCGTCAATCACACTGGACTGTTTACAAACTACGCAAAAGCGATTTTTTACTTGCTTCTATACTCGACTTGTCTAATTTCAAAAACGATCAAATTGGTTGGCGAAAAATTCCATAAGAGTCAAAATTACCCGCTAATCCCAGCTTAGATTACTATAACAAAAGTGGACCCGATAATTGTAAATAATATAGATACTAGTCGTAAATACCTTAGAGAAGAAAACAATATTTTTCAGTTATTCTCTGAAATGTAGAAAGATCTAGAAATGTCTTGACCAGGTTTCCATTCCTAAGTTTTAAGAGCATTTCTAGTTCACGAACAGAAGCTGGAAATTAAAATCGCTAGCGAGTTGTGTGTGATGCAGCCCTGTGTAAGCACCGCCATAATTCAAAATTACCTTTCGGTCCAAACATAATTAGCTTCATTTCCTTTAGCTTAATAGTCGAATGTACAACAACTCGAAAATAAAGCAGAGGGAACTCAGACACCAGCCAATTAAAAGGAGATAGAAGACAGGTCGCATGTGATGGAGGTTTAAGCTGTAATATCCATCAAGCCGGTGGACGGTGTGTTGTATATGGTATATAACTTTACGATTGTGTTGAAATCGTGATATCCAAAAGTTGTAAAATCCTGCTTCCACCACTCGATCAATAATTTCAGAAACTCGCCTCAACAGTGGGTCTCCATACAACATTACCATTCTTATGCCTTCGTTATAAACTAAATCGTTTTCTAACTTGCACAGAAAGGGTTCCAAGGATTTGCTCAAATTATAAGCATTTTCATTTAATATTTCAGCATTGATATCAGGGGTAAAAAATGAAATATTCTTATGGTACACTGCCAACTTAAAACTTTCCGTTTTCGAGGGGTAACTCACTCGATTTCTTTTTATTTTTGATATATATGTTTCGTAATAATTCTCCAAAATATAATTGTATTTTGAAAAGAAGGCAAGTTTAATACCTGAGGAGAGGAGTTCCTCCAGGTTTCGAATTGGTGTTCTGTAGCCGGAGTCAATAAGGAACGTTGTGAGAAATGCCTGAAAAACTGTGCTGAAGACCAGAGAGAAATACACCCATGCGAGGAACAGCGAACGTGGTGACGGTGAGCGTGGCATCGTTGATACTGACACCCCTAGCAACACAGCCCAGACGTTAGTCAACGAACTTGGCAGGGTCTTGTACCTTTGCCACTCCGACGTGAAGCTGTATCGACCAATAAGTGTAATCGAAATGGCCGCAATCACAATCGATATCATCAGAACTAACCAAAGTTCCAAAGAGAATATTCTAAACATGCTGCTCCATCTGGAATATTTGTCAGAACACGGTACATACCAACGGTGTGACATGATGAAGTGGGAATTGGCGGAGTCCAAAAATGGGTCAAACATAATACGTGTTCCCAATTTACCTAAGGCAATAGAAGCATCCTTTGCAATCAAAGCGCTATTTAAATTATCGGTCAAAAAGTTTTCAATTTCAAAACCTTTTGGTGTATGGACATGAACAAACGTCAGGTTCATCTGTTTCAAAACCATCAACAGTAAATCCATCTCCATGCCTGAAACATTGTTGACAACACTCCCATTTAAATATGTGTGTTTCTGATAAAGCGTAGTAATTTTCCACCCATTACAACAGCTTTCATAGGACATCCGTTGAAACTCTTAGTGATCTTTCGTGGAAACAAGTCAGTCTTCTTGGTGAAGTGCCCCTGTGCAGAAATAATCCAACTGTCCAGTAGGGTGATGTCATTCACATCAGTACAACGGTCTGAACTCTGATATGGAAACCAAGTGTACACACCCAATTTCATGCCCATTTCGACATCATTAATATTTACCGGTCTGCTACTTTCTTTGGCTATTACATCATTCACTTTGGCTACGATAATGCAGTTATATATTCTAAATTTTGATAAGTAATTAAATATGTCCGTTTGTTGCAACTTTGAGAATTCATTTGCTCCAGCCACAACAAACCGAGCTTCAGAATTCCACAGTCTTGTGAATTTAGTTCGTTCGAAAGCAAGCCCATTAATTTCTGCCTCCAAACTCTTGATATCCCCATCCGGGATTAATATAATGTAGCCGCCATCTCTATCCATATAGTCTGATTCTTCGGGTATTCCAATATTACCATCAACAGTAACAACGACAGGCCAGGTAGAATTTCGGTGAATCTCTGCAATCAGTTCTTGTTGCACATCTCGGTAGTTTGACGGTGATGATATCACCAGAGATCGCCCTGGTGCGAAATATCTGTGGCTGATGTCTGTTAGACAGCGCACCAATTGGTTTTCCTGAAAAGTAAGGGACGTAGATGGCAGCAGTGCTCCATTCGTTACTGCGTTTAAGAGCAATATCAGAAACAGGATGCCCAAAATTATTTTCTTCTGCAAAAAAAAAAAACAAAAGACGCAAATTTATTTTCTAGGTAACTTATATTCCTATATTTATTTAAAGAATTTTTTTCCTTTCCCCGAATCCGTGTATCCGTGCTTATAATTCCAAAATTAAGAAAGTTTAAACCTCTAATTCCTCGAACAAATTTACTGAAGTTGAATAAGATTTTGTTTTCATTAATAGTGAGTGTATTTTGGCAAAATCCTTTTTTATCATTATTTTGAATCTAATATATTTAATCAAAATTGTAAACCCATAAAATTGCATACTCGATTTCAGTTTGCAAAAAGAACTATTTGAAATTTCTACTATTTTACGCGAACATAATAAATGAAATATCCCCAGAACTTTTCCTCTGTTATTGTTCTGAACTTAATGTCGTTGGCCCCAAACACACCATATTTATGGTTAAGGAACTTTCATTTATGTGAAAGCTGAAAATTTCTTCCAGCTGTTGAACTCGCATGACTAAGAGCGCATCCTGTAATATTGTTTGGAATATAGGTAGAAAATCTTCCTTGATGAACATGAGGAAACAGGGTCAGAGCCTATAGAGAGGACAGTGAGGAATTTGAATTTGACTGAGGGACTTTGGGTGCTTGTCTACAAACACAGACTGTAACAAACAACGAGCAGCAGCAACTGGGCAAACAATTGTGAGATTTTGGTTTCTTGCTGTGAGAATATTCTGAAAGGATTGGAGTGATTTTAATTGAGTGATCATTTCACGATAGCTTCAGAGACACAACCAAATTATGCCTCTTGAAGGAAAAATATTTCTCCCATGATGACTTGTTCAGTTTTGCTGCTCGCTTTTGGATTCAATAAATTTTCTAGAAACACCCCTTTACCAGTTTCAACTCAGTCCAACACACCCAGTCAAATTCAAAACCTTCATGACCAACTGCTTATTTCCAGGCTACGGTTCCCCTGATTGTCCAAGGGAGTTTCTTTCCTGATTTTCACAAATTTTGCGATCTTGTGCTCCTGATCAAGATTTTTCAGCACATCGAAGTATTCTTCACACTCGCACGTGCACAATTTCGGTTTTCACTTAATGACGTGGGTGTGGGGGCAAACGATAAGAAGTGGGGAACAATGAGAGAGGTGAAATTCAGGGCATTTTGTTTTATTGTGTTTGGGTAAACTAGCAAAAATCCCAAAGTTGTTTCACTGCTGAAATCTTATTTCATGTCTGTAGTTAATTGAAGTTTCATTTATATTCCAAATATATTCAAACAAGAATTCCTTTGTTGATTTGAATGGCATCAATACTTTAGATTAGCAACGTTCTTTTACTACTTTTTTCTTGACTTTAAATAGGCAAATTATACTATATATTTTACTTACCAACTATTTCTGATGGGCCTTTCTAGACAATAACATATATATACAAAATATACATATATGTTTGTGTCTGTGTGTGTTTTTTGTGTTTCAATGAAATTTCATTGCCGGCAGAGAGACTTTTAAAAGGACACTCTTCTTCAAGTTTCATCACAAAAATCTATATGCACCTCACTTTAAATTCTTATGTGGTACATGTTTCGCCCAACAATTTGAACGTTATTAGAATACCCGAATATTAATGTGCACTATGAAATCATGAAATATCTCTTCGTGCAAACACCAACCGTTCTCCTTTTCCTCCTCCGTCTCAAAGAGAAACAATATTTTTTTCTTGAATTATTCTATAAATTTTGTATATTTAATTTATTATAGAAATTTTCAGAACAAATTTTTCTGTCGCAGGATTTGTTTGATTTACTGTGGATTTAGTAGAAATGTTGACATACGAGGTGTGGCAATAAAGATATCGGATTCATGCTCTAACCCTTTATTGAAAAAAAATCAGATAATCGTAATGTTATCCCCTTCAATATAAACCCTCCCCGATCCCTACACAGCTCCATGCGAATTTTCCACTGTTGGAAGCAGTGCTGCAGGTCATCTTGTGTTAAGCTGTTCAAGAGTTGCGTCGCTTTTGCTTT
>Ga0136643_10006579_pt1 | contig 16660 bp, 11 predicted proteins | sample TergutLab28metaG_FD_96883 | JGI IMG/M metagenome (GOLD analysis project Ga0136643, IMG submission 96883) | Labiotermes labralis P1 segment gut microbial communities from Petit-Saut dam, French Guiana - Lab288 P1 (version 3) (version 3) | ecosystem: Host-associated > Arthropoda: Insects >... | reverse complement strand
TCTGGGCCACCCAGGACCTGTAACGGGATCACGTTCCCGTTACCTTATATATCTATATATATATATATATATATATATATATATATATATATATATATATATCACTGAAATCTGGCCTAGTATAAGGCATAAGATTTCGGAGCATAAACTGCAACATACAAGGAAAATAAGAAACTAAACGTTCGTTATTACGTACCGTCTCCGACATTCAGGTCTTTAGTCATTCCAGTCCTCCAGCTTTGTTTTCTTTCGTGCAGTCAGGTTGTCCTGCATCCCAAAGGACTGTTTCCTTCCTTATCCTCTCACTCAGTTCTGCCATAACTGCAGTACGTACGCATGTTAATCCACTGGCAATGGAGCTGGAGATTTAAATTTTAGCACACCATTTATGTAAAATGTGAATATAGTATGAACCAAAACGGGTAACATCATGAAGTACACAGCATTTTGTGGAAGAATAAACGGAGATGGTGCAGCAAGTCTCAACAAAATCATTAAATATATCTGCTGACAATATATACAAAAAGTGTTCTCTGGAGAGTAGCGGTACGACTGTCCTATATATAGCATTCATGGTGCTGAAAAGTTAACCAAGGGGGTGATATCGCGAACCGTGCCTTCGTGGGCCCAGCAGGACCCATGACACTGTGCCTCGAACAGAAATTCACGAAGGCCGATTCACACAGGTCTGCGCCCTGCCCTGATAAGCTCCGTAATGAGCATTCTTTTATACAGCAAACCCGTACGGGGAGGGGGGGTAGTCAAATTTTCGGAAACGCCAGGTGCTAGAAGGTTGACATGAAGCAAGTTCCACACTGAGAACCAACAAATATTTGATTTTCCTCTGCCACGGAGACGGAATTCTGCCCTGTCTTGTGCTGCGTCACCTGCATTACCTGCGTCTCCATGTACTGTACGTCGGGCGCCACCTCCTTAGGGCTGCCAACATATGACCTAAAAACGTCGTGTGACTGCTTCACAACAGTGCCATCTGGCGTATAACCAACTATGAGAATAACCCTGATGGATATTATGTTGCAACTACTGTATATAGTCCTTAATTGAGGAACTTTTGGACTTGCGGTGTTTCTCACTTTTGTAGAGAAATTGTGGTAATCAGATTTCATACTCGGGGGTTGTTGCAACTGTCACAGAAGGCAGGGCAGTCGCGGCCGTCTAGGCTTCTTGCGATTTTACCGAGTTTTACGGCAAATGCTAGAGTATTGTTAAGGACGGGACACTGCCATCTTCAATCCCCCCCACTCAATCACACTAGCCATCAACCTATTCCATCACAGCTTCTCTTGTTTCCAAGCCCCAGATATACACATTCCATCAAGGTCTCCCTCTCAGAGCGCTAGGAGCCAGTGAGCCTTTGCCACCAGCAGCAGTGGCATGAACACACTCCCAGTCAAAATCAACAAGACCCGCTTCTCACATTCCATCTATGAGATTTCCATATCCCGTGACATCTGCCGTATTCAAGGGCACGGGTAAAACAGACATACCGTAGCATGGAAAGTCAACTTAGATTCGCATAAATTTCCTCCAGTTGGAAGTCTGGGTGGTTGAATGGTTGGATGGTTTGATGGTCGGGCGGCCGGTGTCCAGTGACGGGGACTACCAGTTTTAATTGAATGTTCCCTCCAAACACATCCGACAACAAACATCTATTTTCCATTACATCTTGGTTGAAAATGCAAGACAGTGGACAAATCCGAAAACAATACCAATGTTTAAACACTAAAAGACCAAGAAAGGGCGAAACTACGTTTTAATCCAACGCTCACCGATAATATTAACCTGAATTATATTTAGATGAACATTCAGTCCGTACCGCGCAGTAAACACTACCCGTCTTGGTTACACAAACCAGTCAGTTAATGCTGTATAGGGAAATAATCGCTGTTTGTTCTGAGGTCCACACAAAACACATAAATACAGCTGTGTGGGCAGAACGTTGAATTGCTGAGTGTTAAACCGGGTGGTATATACGTTAACCGCGGGACTTTAACGGGTTAAATGTCGCTTCCGAAAGACTTGCAATGCACCTACACAAGAAAACGGACGTTAGAATTTCACAGCGTCCAAACGGCAGACCGTCTATCGAGTACCAGAAATACGGCGCATTTAACTGACGTCATTCCGTGCGTCGCAACTGTGTGGGTGTGTTTCCAGTGACGTCATTTGACGGGCTGTGTTGCCCATTCACAGCCAAGCGAGCGATCAATACGTAAGGACGCCGATTGTTGCTTCACAGGGTATCTGCATGTGATGCAATCTGGCACGAATTGGGGAAGAGAAAAATCTCTTGCCCTTTCCGGGAACCGAACCCCGGAGCGTCCTGCCCGTAGCCCAATCACTAAGCCAACCAACCACGCTTATGTAAGCAGGACAGAAAGAGAACGCAGTTCATGCATGACACAAAACAAATTCAGTCGATCTTGTTCCGGCAGCGACCACCGTAGACTTCATCGTATAGCAGAGCGTGAGTCACTGTGTGTTACAGGATTAAACTGCCAGCGCATTTACATAAACGCAAAGTGCTGTGGTGTCCTTGCTCATGCAACATCCACATTTCTTTTCTGTAATTTATGCGACTTTCCACTGACAGCTTCTCTATAAATGTAACGACCTGTGGACACCGCATGTGACGTCATTCCCCCAAACGCTGTGTGGCACTGCTATAGCCCCTGTTACAGTGCTGATAATGGTGAAAAGTGAGTGGGCGAACGAGGGCGAAACCGAAGCTTACAAGCCTCACTATCTACTGACTTTCATTTAAATTACTTACTTACACACGCGGCATTTGAGGTTCTCACGGAGGTGCTACAGATAGTTCACGAGAAAACTGGCACAAATGAAGAATTTTCAGTTGACACTTAAGCGGTGCTCTGCTCAGATGATGCCCCGATGCAGTTTGCCAAGCCTACGCTAGCGTCAAATTAAAAACTTACACGTCCAAATTGTTGTCTTACAGATAATTCCTACTACAGCTATACCTCTGTACAGCTCTCTCCTTCATTTCCCAAGCAGTTAGGATTTATGACCTGTACCATTTTTTATCGTGAAAGTACGATAAGTTGCCAGTAGTTCTGACAACAAACGTGCAGAACAGACCCGCCCTGTAGTTCGAATCGCGGCAGGCCCAAGAGATTTTTCTCTTTTCTCAAGCAGGTACGCCGGCTCTGGGGCCCACCCAGCCACCTATTCAATGACTTCACGGCGTGTATATCTACAACGTTGACTCTACCTTTACCTTCACCCCGATTGCTGCTCCACTGGGGCTTGGTCGTAGACGCAAGGTTGTCACTCGTGGCGACGACTTGACCCCGATTGTTGTAACAACTACTGCTGTCACGAATTGGTCCCATTGTGAGATGACAAGGACGGGCACAAGTGCAATCAGCGTGCAGGGTGGTGCAGCGCCAGCCGGCAACCACTGGTGGTTATTTTAATTACATTCGCCGTCCACACTGACTGCACACTAACGCAGCTAATGCACAGCACAAACGGATCATATTTCCTCGTCTGTATTAAACAGCCAACATTCCACACATAATTGTATTGCTCCTTTGTAATTACGTTTTGAGGAACGACATCGCTCTGGTGGCCACTCAAAATGATTCAGTTGTATTGTCTTCCTTTTTCTGTAAAGCAACTGACACGGCCACAAACATACAGCTCCCATCTACACGCAGAACTGTGACCAAAAACTTGCATCGAGGGCTGTATGGGGCGAAGGACAGTTCCGAACATCTAGTGTTGTGGCCGCCCAAATCACCACAGCGCCAAACTGCTTGAATGGTTCAGTCGTTGAGCGGAACGAAAATCACGTGTGAGTTTACGGAGACACGGCTGAGTACAGACAGCCAGACATACCAATTTATTTAGATGGTAGTATGGAAACAACTCACTAAGTCTGTTGACACTGGTTAATTATTGTCTTGATACACAATGAGGATAAATCATTAACTGCACTTAACACTTTGCCACTACCGAGTCTTGGTTGATATTCTTGTTCTTCTAGTCTGGAGCATACGAGAGCTCGAAATGAATTGTTTTCTGGATCCAGCTTTGGCTGGCTTCCGGATCACATGCCCTCTCGTAACACAGGTGTCCTCAATTTTGTGCTGTGGCAGAAAGTGCAAATCATGGTTTTGTTGTAGGGTTGAGAGTCGCAAAAGCCGCCAGTAACCCCCAGCTAGGGTAGCCGAATTCCTCCTCTCGAGAAATAAGGCCATAAGCCTAAAAATAACGCCTTACCCGCGACGTCTTACAGCCTTACACCTCCCAGTGTGACACTTGAACCTCGATCCAATGAACCAGTATCCATTTCGCACGAATTCTATTTAATTCAGCCAAACGTAAATTTACCGACCTACCCGCCGAGCATATCTGTGACCTGTCTTGAGCCAAGGATCACCGGTAATAGTGTTTTCACATGCAAAGTAATTCAACGTCACCACACTCGACAATTGTTGTCGTAAACCACCAGCAAAAGAACCACGTACAATGTCACATCAAAAACAAAACACATTCCGTTGTCTTGCAGGAAATACATGGACTGAAAACCACTGCGGTGACAACACGACCCTCGACGCTCGCTGGACTGTAACAGGTTCTGTACTGTGCCATCTACTTCATTCTTGTAGAAACAACAAAGAAACAAGAACCATACGTAATACTATGTTTATAAATAACACATGCATGACTGGTGTCTGGGTAGCACAATTCAATAGACGGCATGTTACTGTCTTCTGGCACCTCACATTGGTAGTCTCGTATTGCACGTGCCACATCCACCTGCAGGTAAGAAGAATACACGAAAGACGTTCAACAACTAAGTTTCTGGAGGCCACAAACACTAACTACTAAGTTACTGCAACGTGTGGCTCGTGTCTTCGGCTGAGCGTCATTATTTCTCAACACTGTCAGAGCACATTCACGCATTTATCCACTATTGCCACAGTCTGAAATTAAGCAAACTCGTGGTACCAAAACTTCCGTGTGTCCGCGTGTTTCCTAACTAACTAACTACGTCATAGAGTGGAGTCCTTCTGGAGATAGTTCTTCAGTTAGTCAAGAAAATCCTCGAATTTGATGAAACATGGTAGTTCCTTACCGTGCTCACAACAGCCTACCACTTTTCCGTATCCAAAGCCACAATAATTAAGTTCGATCCCTCTCATCTTATTTATACAATATTTATTACAATATTACCTTCCCATCTATCTCTAGATCTTCCAAGTGGTCTTTCCCCTTAACAACACCTACCAAAACCTGCACGCATTTATCTTTCGCCATAAGTGCCACACGCTCCACCCATCTCCTTCTCTTTGATCCCATCACCATAGTTGTGTGTATCCTCCATAAAACTTTAACACCAATCAACAGATTTTAACGCAACGCGAGAAGAGCAACATTCATCAAAAGCTGCCTCGAAATTTCGATCTCCTACCATCCACAAAACCAATATGGCGACCATGCGCGTTCCCGAGGTGGGAATGATATGCCTTACTTACTCCACGTACCAGGGCCCTTCTTGAGAAGATGACCGGTTCTCACATAGTCAAGAAATTCCCTGCATTTTATTGAACCCATAGGTTCATTTCTATTTTTGCAAGTGCCCGCCACCTGTCATATCCTGACCCAGATGAATCCAGTCACTGCCCCATCCCACTTCCTGAAATTCGTCTTAATATTTCCCTCGCATCTACGCTTGGAACTTTCAAGTGGTCTCTTTGCCTCAGGTTTCCCCACCAAAACCCTGTATGCACCTCTTCTCTCCCATACGTGCTACATGCCCAGCCCATCTCATTCTTTTCGATTTGATCACCCGAATAATATTTGGTGAGCAATATAGATCATTAAGCTCATTATGTAGTTTTTCTCCACTCTTCTGTTACCTCGTCCCACTTAGGTCCAAATATCGTCCTCAGCACCCTACTCTCAAAATCCTCAGCTTACGTTCCTCCCTCAGCGTGAATGACCAAATTTCAAACCCATACAAAACAACAGGCAAATTACAGCTCTGTGTATCTTAATCAATATATTTTAGGAGAGCAAAATGGCAGATAAACAATTCTGCACCGTGCGATAGCAAGTATTCCCTGACTTCAATCTGCTCTTAATTTCTTCCTGCCTAGAATTTTTAATTGTTGAGGTTGTTCCTATATACCTGAACTGTTCCACCATTTCAAAGGAACTATTACCAATCTCCATATTGTGACTTCGTCCTGCATTCTGATCTGGAGACAATGACCATGCACTTAGTTCTATCAACAATTACGTCTAGTCCAATATCCTTAATAGGAACTACTAAAGCTTCTGTGTTTTTCTGCATAGTACGCACGCTTCCACCCAATACGTTAACATCATCAGCATCAAACAGAAGCTGCTGTGTACTGTTAAATTTAGAGCCATCCTGGTGTACCTGAACCCTCCTAGTGTCGTGCAAATTTGAAAAGCAATGCCGATAACGCATCTCCTCTTTTCAAAACTTTCTTAATAGGAAACATGTCAGACAAATGTTTGCTTACCCGGACTCTGCTATAGGTTTCATTCAGACACATTTTTATTAGCCTTATCAGTTTCATGGGGGATACCAAGCGCAATGGGAATATTATACAAGACCTCCCTCCTAACTGAATCGTAAGCTTTCTTGAAGTTTATTAATAGCTGAGGTACTGCTTCATTGTATTCTCATTTTTTCTCAAGTATTTGACGAATGCAGAATATATGATCAGTAGTTGGCATTTTGCGTCAAAATCTACATTGATGATCCCCAACAAATTTCTTTGCATATGGAGTTAAACTTGACAGCAGGACGTTGGATAAAATTCTGTACTGTACGTAGGTGCCAAAGGTGTTATGCCCCTATAAGTACTACAGTCTGTTTTATCGTCCTTCTTATAGATAGGTACAACGATCAACAACTTCCATCCCAGGCAATTCCTCCTTATTCCAAACAGAAATAATAAGTTAACCTTTTGACGCCTAATGTCAATTATAGTGGCCGTACCGCACCGCTAACCTCTAAAGTTGCATTTTATATATTTATTCAACAAATATAGGTACTGAATATTTTAAACATGGTGCATACTCTCCGTTTTTTCTCTTCAAAATGCAGTTTGTTTCATAATTGTAACGTATTTGTTTCCTGTATTATTCACATTTTATATACAGGTGTGCAAAAATTAAAAAAATAATTCCGGCGCCAAAAGGTTAATGGATTTCAAAGCGAATTGCTCCACCCTCTGCCTTAATCAATTCTGCTGGGATTTGATCAATACCTGGTGATTATTGTCTTTTTAGCTTTTAAATAGCCATCTACAAGACTCTTGGCTCAGGTACTAGTGGTTCTGCTGTATGTATTTCTGTTTGCCTAAAATCACTAACCCCATGTACAGTACCTTGAGCAGCTGAGAGATACGTTTCCTCCACCTAGCCAAAATACTGTGAGAGTCTGTAACCACATCACCCTTGTCATCCTGTACTATATTTGTTCTAGGTTGGTAACCCTTCTTAAAGTCAATGATGCCCCAATACACATCTCTGATATTTTTTATCTTACTGTTAGTTTCAATTTCACCAATTTTAGCTTTCAGATATTCCTTCTTTTTGTTTCTGAAATGTCTACTAGCTTCATATCTTACATTGCTTCGATTATTTACGCTGTTTTTGTTTTGGTTTGCATCCTGCAACCACTGCATTTTAGCCTGCTTTCTTTGATCTATGCTGCTTCTATTCGTACAGACCTAGACTGTCTTTAGCTGAGATTTTGGTATTCTGTTTAGTGGTCTCCCAAGCTCTATTTGTTTCCTCCTCATCACTTAAGTTCTCCAAAGCTGCAAACCTGTTTGTAATCTTAATCTGATACTGTTTCCGACCCTCCAGCTCACTTATCGTCCTGAAATTATATCTTTCCACATCAAACTTCTGCGCTGCTTGTTTAATTACCGCCAATCTTTTCCTGACTTTCCAACCGCCAGACAGTGATCAGTATCACAGTCAGCTCCCCTCAGAGATCGTACATCGAGTATACTCAAATGTCATCCCCTATCCATCAATACGTGATCAATTGCATTTGAATATTGTGCGCCTTTAAGTACACAGCGCTGTAAGTCACGGTAGTTCTTTTCTAATGAGATATATTTTTGGCTTTTACGCCATACAACGCTGTGCTTTGTTCCGTCCGATGTTTCGGAGGGAAGTGTTGCCTGTATTTTAAGGTGACTTAAATGGTCCTGATGTGATGCATTTTCTTCCACTTCATTACTTCGGTATCCCCTGTCCTGAAGATGCAGGCAATACTTCCCTCCAACACGTCGTAAGAAACAAAGGAAAACACTACATGACGCAAACCCTCAAAATGCGACCTTCACTTGTGACTTAACAAGTAACGTAACGGTTAAGAGAAATTTGTGTTTAGTGTTTGGATTTGGCATAATTGGAAATGGGCATTTGACAATACGTCTACGGTCAGACTGCAAACACATACAAAACTGCATGTGTGTGTGTGTGTGTGTGTGTGTGGTGTATGTGTAGTGTGTGTGTGTGTGTGTGTGTGTTGTGTGTGTGTGTGTGGGTGTGTGTGTGGTGTGTGTGTGTGTGTGTGCGTGTGTGTGGTGTGTGTGGTGTGTGTGTGTGTGCGTGTGCGCGTGTGTGTGTGTGAAACATCACTTTTTTTAATAACTACAAAGATGGCAACGAAAGAATTTTGTGTCAGTTGCTAGAGGATACAGGAAGACGTCGGTCCGAGAGGATGGAGCATTGGCAACTAAAAAGTACTAAGAGGAAAGCCTGGCGCAGCGCCACCTTGTACGTAAATGTACAGGATCCTCGTTTTATCTGACAATTTTTTGTCACATTACTCCGCCACTCTGCCGCGAGTGTGGGCAGAAGCCTGAGTACGCTACGTTACAAGAGCTACATAAAAGTTGCATTTTTAAAGAGCGCCGCGCTACTGCAGTGCCACTGTTGTGACACTGCAGTGACACTAAGCACCAAACACAAGATGTGCCAACTTCAAAATCGCGCTGTTCTCACTGTCTTCAAGAAGCTCGATTTGCTACGAGTTTCTTTGGGTTTGCAGATTAAAGGTAAAGAAAAAGATTTCGCACGATTTTTGCAGTACACTCTGTACCACTTCCACACTATATAAGTGATTCGTTGCTCAGCTCTTTGCTAACCTGAGCCAGATTAAATCGCTCCACCACCCTCCTACATTGTGTCTCTAAAAACCATTTTAGCGTTAATCTTACATCTACACTTAAATCGTACACGTGATCTCCTTCCGGAGTTTACAGCCGAAATTTTGTAGGCATTTCTGATCTGTCCCATGTGTGCTACACACCCACCTACCTCGTCACCTCCGATTTAATCACCCGAATAATAATAAAGGAAGAATCCTGATCAAATTACGAAGCTTGTTTTATGCAATTTTGCCCATCTTGTGATCTCCATCTTAGGTACAAGCAACCTCATAATCCTTTAAAACCCAGTGGACACCATATCTACCACCATCTGTAACACTCAAAAACTCTACGTTCTGCCCACACAGTGTATTTATGTGCTGTGTATGGATGTCAGAACAAACACCATCAACTGACTGCTTGCTATAACCGAGACGGAGTGGGTTAGCTGTGCGGTTCGGCGATAATTTGACGCGACGGCTACGTTTACCTTGGGTGAAAACCCCCCTGGTGCGAGTCAGGGTCCCACAGTGCCTTCAGCCGAATGCTACTGGGGATATCGAGAAACGGAAGGAGGACAAGGCAGGCAGCAGATAGACAATTGCATTGTGTTCCAATGAGCAGTGCGGCCTTGCCCTGCGTTCCGACCTAGACACTGCATATTTTGTGGGGACTCGGTCAAAGCGAGCCGGGTTAATGAATACCCGTCAGCAACACACCTTCTGGACTGAATGTGTAGCACGTATGTGTAAAAACCATAACAGGAACTACATAAAAGAGAAAAATTGAATTTGAGGAACTCAGTTTTCTTTAATTAGCTGTGAACAGGGTTCTGCGCTGCACAATGCAGTAGACCTGTCAGCTGGATGCGCCACCTGCTGCTCAGTTTTTGCCTCACTTACCGCCTGAACGAAAGGACGTCATGGCAATGAACTTTCAACGAATACATTCATAACGTGCATAAACGCAACTTACATGGGGCTGCATATAAAGCATGTGCGGAGAGTTTACGACACCAAGAAATCAAATTCAAAGAGTTACTCGCGCGTGTCTGTTCGCTCTGACGACGAACTGTGCGCCAATGAAGGCAGCGCCCTACACATGGTGATCTTCTTGCCTGGCTTTGCTATTTTGAGGACAAAATCTCACTTTTAAGATAGCCATGCTGTTGTGTGCCCCCATTTCCAAATTTTTACCTCTTGACCGATTTTCACAAATGTAATGCGAACGTTTTGCCATTAAACAGAGTAATTGCGAATTTCCTACAGTCAGTCAGCCAGTCAGTCATTTGCAAGGCGCACGAAGGTCCTTAGAATAATGTCTTCGAAAAATATGCAACTTTAATTAAGGCAGTTGCTGTAAGTTCAGTTTCTTGAATGCGTGCAGTTTTGCTGTTCGAACTGCCATCACACACAAATCGCGTTGCTACTATTAACATCAGTTCACGCGTTTCGACGCCGTTACACGCATCAACTTCAGCGTATTTTTAAATCACACATGGTTGAATGTGCGCTTGTGTAAGTAGGTACGTGAGCATTGGGTCCGCAATTACCGATCATTTCCAGTAGGTCTGCTAGCCACAACTCCGTCATACGTCACGATTAGCATTACAGGCTTACTGTCTTTCTCAGATGCATTGTTACTGCAGTTAGAAAAATTCGCTGACTTTTCCATAAATGTCTGTCTCTTGCAGCTATTCACCGTCCAAGTACGTTTCATATCACAAAATACCACCGCAGTACACAATACATAAAGTGCGGTAGCTGCATGTTCCGGTGCGGTCAACAAATCACATTCCTTCACCGTAATCACTTCTGTTAATTTTTCAAACTCCTCCTCACCGTACTTACTGTTCCCTGAAAACAGCTAAAACTGGTTCGAACATGCGCAGCTAGATTAAACAATGCTGTTTTAGGTGCGTGTGCTGTTTATTGTACTGAATAACAGCTGTTGCTAGTTCCAGCACTTTTCTTGTTTGTAGATCTCCAGCCTTGAATGTTACCACGAGATATTTATGAGACAGCGCCCCACAATAAGTGCAGTCCATGCCCCTACCGACTGAAGGGTCATTCAAATGACGGCGTGGCTAATCGCACTGCCAGTACAAGCCGGACTCACGTTGTGATGACGGCAGCAAGCTATCCTTCGCGCTTTGACACCGTCTAGTCTGCTTTGGGGCTACTCACATTTCCGAAAAACACACTGCCTCCATTTGCAGCGTATATACGCGATGAGAAGAAAGAGGTAGCAGGCAGCAATTTCTGTCGAAACGCGGGATTTGCGACTTCCTTCCCGATATTGCTGATGTATTCGCTATTTTATGCGGTTTACGCAGCGTAGGTTGGAGGTTGTTACCGACGTTTCGGCACAACAGAACGGTCTAATCTTCACAGGGCAAACCACTTAAGGATGGGGCCGATGTCCCGAAACGGTGGCAACCTACTGAAACCTACGCTGCCTACAATACCTGGAGAAAGAAAACCCCCCAACCAAACGTTCAACTGGAGCCTCGCGCCTGATTGACACACCTCACCCGTCACGTCTCTCCCAACTGGCGCACACTGCAGCCGGTACCACTACCTTGAACCCTACACCACTCATGTTTTGGAGGCTCAAAAGCATCTTTGTTCGTAAACACAAATGACTACAGACACTGAGCCAAACCATCAAATCCTTCTTGCACCCCATCTACATAGTCAGGGTGCATCACAAGAGAGGGGTGTAAACTGCGGCGTTGACCATACGCATGCGTTAAACTCGCAGTCCTCCCCCTTCCCCGCTGCCGGCGTTCTTTGCCAACCTGGCCGTGCGATAGATAAGTTGGTTTAGTCGTGTGGCGAAGTCCGAGCGGAATGGCTTGGTGGTCTTGTTGTCCGTAGCTACTGTTGAGAATAACAAGAACTGTGTATTGTTGAAATCCAAATAAACGTTGTGCCGCCTGAATTATAAAACCGCGAAGAAACCTAACCTTTCCACGAACTCAACTAACAAAAGCAATAAGCATTACTAGTTATTTCACGTTGTAAGAAAGACACTTTAGAGTATATCCGAGATTATTTTTAAGAGTAGATAATCTTCATTCTTCTCACAGTTCGTTTTACACATACATCGCACGAAGCCGGGATATATTTCTGTACATACTAAGGAGATAGAATTTCAAATGTGAACTACTGGTGGAGTAAGAAGCATCCGATACAGAATTACGTTTCGATCGATACTACTATTGGATCAAGCGCTGTAACTTCGCCGTGCCGAGCGCCACTGAGAAACAAACACCGAAATATTTGCAGGCATATAAAATTTGCTTGTGTGCAAGTCCCAACGTGCTTTGGCTAATTCGTTTCAGTTCACTGATCATGGTAGTCGGGAAAGCTGAGTTACGAAATGGACATGAGTTGTCACCACTGAAATTGCGCAACAATGGGGCGGTGGGCCCTGGCGTTACGATTGTTGTGACGCCATCACCGCAGGGTGGCGGACCTCACAGGAACAGCATCGTGACGGGGGACATAGACGTCGACGGCGATCGGGCAGCATGGAGCAACAAGCTGCAGTTCTTCCTGAGTATCATTGGGTATTCAGTTGGACTGGGAAATATATGGAGGTTCCCTTACCTGTGTCAACAGAATGGCGGCGGTGAGTGACAAAAACAACTCAAAAGAGCGAAAGTGGAAACTTTCTTTGCGATTTTGCATGGCCTGTTGCATTTCATGTTCATTTCTGGTAAGTAATAGTGTATTATTCATATAAATTCAATATTTCTTCTTGCAGAGGGTCATTATTTTATGTGACAACTATCGGTTAACAATGCGTGTCGGCTCGTGTATCGTATTAAAGCAGCCTACTTAACCGACGGCCCACACGCGCGGTTGAGTAGAGGAGGGAAGTGATAAACAATAGTTGTCAAATAAAGTAAGGACACGTATTTCGTCGCAAATTCATCATATTAAAATATGATACAAATAAAAACTGAGTGCCTGTATGCTCTTACATAGTGCAGAAGATTTGTTTGCGATATATCGATAAATGGATAAAACTAGGCTTGGTTTCACGTACAGTAGGGTTTATATTCGACAGATATAAAGCTAAATTAAGAAAAAAAACTTTTATTATCTACTCCGCTCCAAGACATCTGGAAGCAATGCAAGACCAAATTTGGGGCCCGCACGTACGTGTGCTCCTGAACTAGACAGCTAGAGAAATGTGAAGGTTTTACACACAGAGTACCCGTATAACAAAATATATAAAAGGCAGCCAGCGTTTTCGGGGCCCCATGCATCTACAAAGACCGTCATAGACTTTAAGCGGCCCTAATAATCTCCAGCAATAATTCCACTAAAATCCGTCATGTAATTTCGGACATAAAACATAAGGAAAAACGCGATACCATCATCACACGTTCATTTTATTTACCTTTATGCGAATAACGTACACCAACTTGGGAGAATTTTGAGGAATTAGACTGTATCGTAGACACAGTCGTAGGTTGAAGATAATATTGAAATGAATTTTAAATAACCAAAATGTATGTGGACTGGATTAATCTGGCTCAGAATAGGGACAAGTGGCGGGCTCTTGTGAACACGGTAATGAAATTTCGGGTTCCATACATGCGGGGAATTTCCTGACTGACTGAGAAACTATACGCTTATCAAAAAAGGACTCTGCTCCATGGAGTTAGATAGTTAATTAGTCAGTCTGGTAGTTATTTAGTCATGTAATATTTATTTACGCTGTCAACAGTTCGACGTATTTAGTGTTGAATGATAGCAAGATCAGTAAATAATGAATGGGAAGGGATCAGATAGTAGGAGGAGCCGTGCGTCAGTTGGAGGTGCAATGGTCCACTGTTCTGCTTGTGCCTGAAGGGACTAAGGAAAATGACGATAAAATTCAATCTGCCTTATCAGTCTGGGGCCGAGGTTTCAAGCCATAACCTTCGGCATACGAGCCACAGAACCACCATCTTGAGCAAAATGTCCGGTCGGTGACACCTAAAGCATCTTATAATTTCTTGACTCACGGGCAAACATTTATGTCGATTTCAAACCTGAAATATAGTTTCGATAAACAGTATTTTAGCGCAGGTTCTCAACCACCACCCGAATAAAATCCCTGCACCTGTGTCAAAATAGGACACAGAAATTGTTGATTTCAAGGGAGAAGTTGGTACAAACATTACTACTGTATATAAGGTGCGATATAGCAATATATATACATACATACACATACATACATACATGCATACACACACATACATACATACATGCATACACACATACTACATACATACACACATACATACACACACATACATACATACATACATACACACATACATACATACATGCATACACACATACATACATACATACATACATACATACATACATACGCACATACATACATACACACACACATACATACATACATACACACATACTACATACATACACACATACATACACACACATACATACATACATACATACACACATACATACATACATGCATACACACATACATACATACATACATACATACATACATACGCACATACATACATACACACACACATACATACATACATACATACACACACATACATACATGCATACATACATACATACATACACACACACACACACTTAACTTTACACCGTTGCTGTTGTTAAAACGAAACTAACAGCTGAAGACTTCTAAAGCAGCAAACTGTCAAATGGAAAATTTTACAACCAGCTGGCATCAGAATGATAAGCGTTACGTTACACTGTTTGCGTAATAACATTGTAGCGCTCATGTTGTGCTTACGAAACTAACAGGTGTTATAAGAGGTTGAGTCACATGAAAACCGTAAATTGCATGTTGCAAGCGGGGCCGCCACCTTTACACCACTACTGCGCCGTCGTGTTGCATTCCTGCATCGTACTGCCACCTGTCGGCCACTCTTCAAATCATGAGTATAATTGTTGTCAACTTACAGACAATTGAGCTGTGTTTCGAAATGTTGTCGCACTTCTAAGGTTTTCATTTGACTCTCCCTCGTACAATGTGGTGTAGAACACCGTACCTCTGTTGGCCTGTCTGCACAGCACAGACAGACAAACAGACAGACAGAAAAGTGTGTATTTAACCACACTGTCGGTTACTGAGATCATATAGCGTCAGTGATACATGAATGACCGTGGAACATTGGTGGAATGATACTAACAGGTCAAACGGAATTATATCCGTGTCCTTTCATTACATGAAGTGTCCTGTGATCAAACCCGGGCCATGACTGCCTTTGTTATCAGTACGCATAGCGACAGTCTGCATGCCTCTTTCGCTGCTATGACTAGGCTATAGGCTGGACGATCCAGGGTTCCATTTCCGACAGGGGCAGATATTTCTGTCTTCACTTGAACGTCCAGACCAGCTGACTACTGCTTGGTGGCATGCAAAGGGACATCTTAACCTCTGTACCTTTAGCAGAGGCAGAAGCCATGTAACTATATATGAAGAATACAAAGACCATAGACTTTGTACGTGGCCAATTGCACATTACGCTCCGCAAATTACTGTCGTCTGCGATGTGACGCCGTGCAGCCTGACAGGGATACCGACATTTCCAAGGAACCTGCTGCCTCCGTATTTGCCACTGTGCGAGCCCCAAACATCATATTCTTTTGTAGGGTTCAGAAGTAAAACATTTTCGACCGTTAGCAATCACGAAATCTCGCGTTTATTTGCATCTCTTATTATTTCTGAATAGGGTTGATATTTGTGGCTTATCCATGAAAGGGACTTCAGAGTTAGTGCTCGTTTAGCCTGCTTGGGAGGGGAAACGTATGGTAGCCGGTTGAAAAACGCTGCGACGGACGGGCTGTATCCAATAACTTACAAGAAAAGGAAAAATGTGAAAAGTACTTTTCTGTCCAATGAAAGTTTCTCAGACTTCGCCCATTTTTCCTACAGGTAAGATGTGACACATTGGTGGAATGATAGTGACAGGGGAAAACCAAAGAAATTGGAGAAAAACCTGTCCCAGTGTCACTTTGTCCACCACAAATCTCACATGAACTGGCCTGGAATCGAACCGAGGCCTTCGCGGTGAAAGACCGTCAACTAACCGCCTGAGCCATGACATAGTAACTGAAAGACTAAGATTAACCTGAATTATGTTTAACTATTCAGTTCGCATCACGCAGTGAACACACTGGGATGTAAAAACCGATCAGTTAATGCGTAATGCGGAAATTGGTCGCAGAACTTTCAAATGTTAAAGCTAATGAATAACTAATGTAGTGTGTGTGTGTACTCGTCTAACACAACTATATTTATTGGTAGAATATAAAGTGTTTTCTACATAAGGTACAACTACATGTTTCGGCGCTTGATAATGGCCATCTTCAGGTTGTACATGAAATACTTATTAAGCAGTTATACAAAACATACATGGGCTGTTTATATGGGGTAGGGAG
>Ga0136643_10006578_pt1 | contig 16661 bp, 8 predicted proteins | sample TergutLab28metaG_FD_96883 | JGI IMG/M metagenome (GOLD analysis project Ga0136643, IMG submission 96883) | Labiotermes labralis P1 segment gut microbial communities from Petit-Saut dam, French Guiana - Lab288 P1 (version 3) (version 3) | ecosystem: Host-associated > Arthropoda: Insects >... | reverse complement strand
TGCATTTTGAAGAAAGTTGATGTCAAGTGGGTGGCATTTCTGCTTCATATTTTGAAGGGTTTTGGTTCAGGTTTTCAGACCACAAAATCTTGGTGGGGGGGGGGGGGTTTGTCATGGTTTTTCCTCAGTTTTTCTCAGTCCCTTCAAATAAATTAGGCTATTGCACTTCCCCCTCCATATCCTTTCCAATTCATCATTCAGTGCTGTTCAGCCCAGGATAATGACAGTAGTGTTACATAAGCCATAAATAAAAACTCCGTACATTTCGCTAATTTGCACAGTTAGGGGACACTAACACATTCTTTTGGGTTCAGGGTATATTGTAATTCTCAGAATGTTGTGACCAAATATCATGATCAAGTGTATACCACTTATAGTTGATATTATGAGGTACCAGGTTTGAATCTCAACCCAGTTTGGCTATCCAGACTACTGTTTCTTGTGGTTAGCAGTACGTCCTCTGTGTTTCATTATTTGCTGTCATCCTGCCATTGAACACTATAGGGTGAGCTACTAATAGCGTCATTATATCAGTATATGAACTATATAAATAATGAATGTTTCGTAGTTGGGGAGGGGCATCAGTGTTCCTAGTAGTGTGTTTGGAACAAACCTGTCCAGTTTGATTTACACAGCACATGTGTGTTTGTATTGCCTGCGACATGTGTTAACACATCCTTTCCTCTGTGTGTGGTAAGTGTTCATTGCTACATCATTATCTGTATTTATGGTGTATTTCTATAACCAGAGTAGTGTAGTTGGAATAGCAACTAGGCTATGGGCCAGGCGGTCCAGGGTTCGAATGCCAGTAGGGGCAGGGGGTTTTTCTCTTCCCCAAAACATCCAGACCAGCTCTTGGGCCCATCCAGCCACGTACTCCATGGGTACCAAGGTTCATATCTGGGGTAAGGTGGCTGGGCCATGAAGTTAATGACTGACCTCCTTGTAGTGCCTAGTGCCAAGGTTAAGAATGAGTGGAGCGTTATGTCTTTTCTTCCTATATTCCTTCACGGTGTGGAGAGGGAAAACTATACCTTTTATATCATGTTTTTTCCATTAGCATTTTGCACCATCATGGGTCTATAGCTGAGAACTGAGTGTAGAAATGGTAATATCCTTGAGGCAAATTTGTTGTGATGGTGTGAACTTATTGAGTTGCTGTTTTACATCTGAGTTCTGTTAGCAGAGCCTGATAGCTGAGTGCAAGGTTGTAGTTATTTAAGTAGCTGATACTAAAAAGTATCATGTTTCTTGCTTGAGTCTATATGGTAAGATTTCATCTTTTGTTGTCTTCACATTGCTTACTTTTGCAGATGTAAGCAATGTACCAGCGGAATACAGAGCCCAAAAGATGAGGGTCGTTCTAGGTACAGTACAACCACCATTCAAAGTAATGCAGCTTAAATGTGTGGCAGTGGAAATGTCAGTGTGTTTTCTAATGTGTCACTAATGTAACTGTTACCAGATGGATCACTGTTCGTGTCATGTCTAGTGGTTGTGAAACGTGATAAGTACAGTCTGCTCTGTTTAGTCACTTCTCTGGTTATTGAGCCTGAATGTCCTAACTCATTTACCTGTTGACAGACACTATTTATGTTTCGTTAAACAATGTTTTGTGCAAAGTTTCTCATTTTTAAATTCTTAGTCATCAGCCCACTGCGTACTAATGGCGTGGAATTGGAGGCGCAGTAAATGGCCAAAAGGCTGTACCTCATGGGTATTGACTCTACCCTTTTTTGGCAATTCTGCCCTTTTGGGCATTTATATAATTTCAAGGCCATGGTGTATGTCACTTGGTCCCTGTAACTTGTGAGTGATGAATGTACTGAATTTAATAATTGAATTCCAAGAAGGTGCTTATGTTTCAACACACACACTGTTTTACTGTTACATTGGTGTGTCTTGTGCTGTGTACATGCCCAGTCAATGAATCACACAAAGTCAACAAAGTACATACAGCTTGTAGAATTGCAGTGACTTTATTCTTCCTTCACTATTTTTCAGCCTATAAGGCTGAGAACTGCACGGTTGTGGATTATTTTACAGCGGGTAGTGGTAGTTTCTTACCGACGTTTCAGGACGACCTTTCTTTCCTTCCACTGTGCTCAGGTGGTGGTCTCCTGTGTCTCGCTATCACACTGGTTAGATTCCTTCTTTCATGGAGTGTATCTCTCTAGCTACACTGACCACCACATTCCCCTCCATCCAGCCACTTGCAACAACACTATTGGCTGACACTACTGAGACTTTTGACCTCCCACATGCTTGCCTATATAAACTCTGTACGGGGCCAGAGGCTTTCCTTTGGATTCTTGAACCGTGAGGATGGGGGTGATAGGTTGTCCCGAAACGTCAGTAAGAAATTACTACTACTTGCTGGGTAATAGCTAAAGAAGATCTCAATTTTCAGTTACTTCGCAGCGGAATCCGGAAATTGGCATATAGGGCTATCTTCAGGGAGAGCAGTTACAAATTAATGTAACTTAACTAACCAGAATATATAGTAATTGCTGTCCTTGCAAATTGCCATGCTACAACTCACGTGTGCTTTGTTAGTTTCTTGTGGTCCTTTCCCTGTGTATGTTGTTTATATTGCCATCTTCATATTTATGTACACCAGTATGCAGTGTGACAATAGTGGGTATCCACATTTCTGAGGGACACTGCAGTTTGGTTCTCTGTGTTGTGACACTGTGTTGTAGTCTTCATTCCTGAAGATGGGAGTGTATGTTATTCTTAAATATTGATACCAAGTTGCCTGACTGCAGTGTTGTAACACAGGTGACCACAGTATGAATCTTCACCACCATGAAACTTCAAATATTACGTAATGTTCGGGCTGTGTTGGTTCACATTTATGCCATAAGATTTATTATGTCCAGATGTTAAAGTTTTCTGCGTGAGCAGCATGCATTTCAATTGGTAGAAGTTGTTTGTCTTTCAGCAGAAGCTGTGTGAATATGTCTTTGTTATTAGACAAATGGTTTGTTAGACATTGGAATACAATGAATGTCCACATTTATCTGTTTATACTGGCAGTATTCTGTTTCCTTGTATGTGAAATTTTACTTGAAAATAACAAACCCTCACATATAAACATCTGCTGTTGTACATGTTATAACAGATCTTTTGATTACAGTAGCATAATAACATTTGTGTATATTTATGTTTTGTTTAATTTGTATCCTTATTTTGTTATATCCTTTTAAGCGGCCAGTTGGATATGTGCGTGTGGAATGAATTTCCATCATTTCATGTTAGCAGATCCCTGTTGGTGAAGGTAAAAACAGTCCACAGTGGGCATTCTTTGTGGTGCGAAGACTTAATTGCATTCAGCCACATTTAAGCTGAAAATCTTTTTTTTTTTTATGTCCCACTTGGATGATATGAAATATCAGAACCTCTGGAATTTTAACTCATGCATCTTATTTGGAATAAATATAGCTTTCTTAGTAGTAGCTGTTAGTATTTTACATGTAGTTTGCTTTTCAGAACTTGGTTCCTTGTGGCAGTGCTTTAAATGGCAGAACGAAGAATATGGAAATTTGAGAACAGTATGCTGAGAGGAAAACTTCTACTGAAAGGAGAGGAAGTGGCAGGAAGTGGGAAAAGATGTATTGTTGTTGTTGTTGTTGTTGTTGTTGGATAATAAGATCAAGGAGCAGGAAATGGGTGGGACAAATAAGATGCATGAGGAAACAGAGAAATGCATACAAATTGTGATAAGACAATATACAAGAGAGAGACCACTACCAAGATCTGGACGTAGGTGAGAGGATAATATTGAAATTGCCCATAGTGAAATTGACTGGGCTGGTGATGATTGGATTTGTTTGGATCAGAATATGGGCTGGTGGTGGTTCTGATCATCATATTAATGACCCTTCTGAATTTTCAAAATTCAGGGAATTTTTGAGTGACTTAGGAACAGTTATGTTCTCTGGGAGTGTTTTGTTCTGCAGAGTTAACTTATGTTGTGCCATAAACAGTAGCAGGCACATGATCAGATGGATTAGGATTGCTGTATTTAGAACAGTCTGTGTTCTGAAGACCATTTTATTGTTGCAGAGGATTTACCTGGAAGTGAAGATGTTGGAAGCAGCACCTTCTCTTCAGATGAGACTATCCATGTTCATAAAGACACTGGTACAGGGGGTAACATCTTTGCGAAGGTGGTGTTCTTTCTTTTGCTTGGTGCACTGGCAGTTATGGTGGGTCTCATTCTGACAGAGTATCGAGGATCCAACGATGGTAAGTACTGCTTCAGCAAGTGATTATTAAGTACAACTGCTTCCTTTCACTTCTTTGCAGTTCGTTATTCACCATTTGTGCCATTCATTACATTACAGGATGGACTGAAATTAATGCACAAGCTCTCCATATTGTGAGTCCTTGTTAAAAAAATAAGAGAAAAATGTTAGGTTCATGTCCTGAGGTGTATACTTTTTGAGTTGCAGTGTGTATGATATCAAATTGTTTTTGCCTTGTAGGTACATGTAGAGTCAGTATAGAAGAACATTCTCTCGAAACAGATGTACGTTCCTTGAAGTAGTGGTATGGCTCCAGTTGCTTGTTAAGAAGTGCTGCAGTTGGTATAGTTCCAACTCTTGTGCAATATAGTGTGAGCCACTCCATGGCTCTTGTTTCGCAGCTGCAGTTATGGCATTTTCATTGACCTGATACCCAGTTTGTAGGCCGTTTGTGGAACAAGTGCCTTAACTGTCCTTTCATGCTTCACCGAGATGCTTCTGCAGTTGTCAGAACATGCAAATGAATAAATACATGAATAAATTGAATGTGATGGTTTGTGAGGAGCATCAATGCAGTAGGTAACAGGCAGCAGCTATAACTGCTCAGTCAGTATAGTAACTAGGTTACAAGCAGGAAGACTGAAGAATCAGTGTTGATTTCTGGAAGGAACAGAGGTTTATCTCTCCTCCACAGCCTCCCAGCCACCTTACTCCAAGTCCAATGGGTACAGGAACAGCTAAGGCATATCTAGTGCCAAGATTAAGATGGAATGGAATTCTGGCTGTACTTCCCCATACATCTTCATGTAGGATTTGTCACCTTGGCTGTGATGCTGTGTACTGTGGTAGATAGGTTCTGATATTTCAGAGGCAGGTACTATGCCCATCTTCTGTTCTGAGGGCGGAGGACACGAACTACATGGTGTCACTTTACAGAGGATGGCAATGTTCATGGTCATCGCTACAAGAATTCTAGGTTTCACAACTCTACATATTGGTTGCATTTAGTGCTGAGGTGTAGAATGTTTAAGCACTACCTGTGTGCTTTCTGTGTCATTACTTCTGTGTTGTCTTTATTTTACACCTGAAATTACTTGTGGTTTTTGTCTTTCCGAATTAATTCTCGATAGTGGACACACCAGTAGCAGAATCGAGATGGGTACAGATGTTTGATGGCTTGGTTGATGAGAGTCTCTTGAAACAGGAAGAGCATGATGGACCGACGGAACAGAGCAGTGAGCGTGATGAGGGTAAGCGTGTTGCATGTATACACATCTGCGAGTTGATCCCTGTATGTTTGCACCCAGTTATGCTAATGTAGTCACTGATTTGGGGCTCAATTCCAGGCAGGGGAAAGAGATTTTTCTTTTCTCTAAATGTACAGTCTGGCCTTGGGCCCCACCTAGCCTCGTATCCAGTTAATACTGGGGGTTCTTTCCTTGGAGGTAAAGAAGTTTGGATGTGAAGTTGCCCACTGGCCCCCATCTAGTGCCAAGATTAAGAATGAGTGTGGCTATACCTCTTCTGCCCCTACATGCCTTCATGGCACAAAGAAGGACAACTCTTACCTCTTTCCAGACATATGTCAGGATAATACTGTGATTAAACCATGACGGCTTCCAGATCCTTTAGAATTCATCATTCACGAGTTGTACTGTCATTTTACACAGTGTTGTCTGTGTGATTTTTAGTAACACTTTAGTGCCATTGCATTGTTAGTTTATTTGCTTGTTGCTCTGTGTTGATTTATTATTGCCCCTAGATATTTACATCTTTCTACCATCTGTAGGTTGTGCCCTTCTTATTTCATATTTAACTGCCCATCTTCACACACACACACACACACACACCCACACACAAACTCATAGATATACAGAATTAATTTTTTTTTTTGAATTAGTTAGGCTGCTTTTATTCATGATAATTCATATTGATATACTGGGTGCATATTTTTGCAGAACATTCTGAAGAGGCTGAAGAACATGGGGATGGTGAACATGATGAACATGGGGAGGAAGAAGAAGAGGAGGAGGAAGAGGAGGGAGTAGACAGTGAGGAGGCACAGTCCCCAGAACAGGAGGAAGATGAACAAATATCAGATGAAATTGAAGATGGACAGGAGGAGGAGGAGGAGGAAGAAGAGGAAGAGGAAGGGGAAGATGAGGAGTTGGAGGAGCTAGAAGTCAGTGAAGAGGAATTACAGGACATCCCTGGTGTAATGGAAAGTGATGAAGATGAGCAAGGTAATTGTTGGTTGAACTTTTCAGTGTGACAATGCAAGATAAATTTCTCTGAATGTTGGCTGGGTATTAGCTTCATGTGGGTGCCAGGACAGTGTGTTTCAACTGTACCGTGACTTTTCTGTGTTTAGGTTCTTACTGCAAATCATGGTCATCTTTTGTTACTAGATAACCTGTGCAGGTGTCCCATGACTTGTGCAGATGTTGTGTGTTCACAAGTTTATTTGTATAACATGAAGTTTTTGTTATTAGTTTGGGTCCACTGACTTCAATTTCTGTTGGAAAATACACCATTTATTTAACTTTAATGTCATTTGTTTTAGCCGTTTGCAGACTGTTTTTGATGAATGATTTATTTAATTTTTGTATTCACTAACAAGAGTTAAATTATAAACATCTGTATGAAATTGTGGCAACACATACTTTTAATAACATGAAATTGTGGTAACGGGAAATTGTAAAGGTAAAAGATAAAGTTCACCCTATAACCTGCCATGTAGTCCCAGCAGTGGAGTAGAGGTATATATCTGCGCTTTCTTTAACTTTGGTGCCAGATGGGGGTGGATGGTCAGAGCCACGCCCCAGCTGCCTTGCACCTGGAAAAGAGACCCAGTAGCCATTGTACAGTAGGCTAAATGGGCCCCAGGGCTGGTCTGGACAGGTGTGGAAAATCTCGCCCCCCACTGGTGTTTGATCCCTGGACCATCTTGCTGGTAGCGAGTTGGTATACTTGGTGTGCTGTCCTGGCCCCTGAACCCAAAAGTGTGGTAACACAAAATCCAAATGATTCAGAATCACATACGTTGAGTGACAGTTGTTCATTATTTTGGAAGAGCATTGTTAAGTAACTTAAGATTTACCATTTCCAGTACATGTTAATTTCAAGTACTTCATGTGAGGCCATATAAAACATATTTTTTTCTTCTTCCTTTATTTTACAGGGGATGATGAGAGTGTTGAGGCTGAGCAGGATGTTGATGATGTTGCCAGTGAGGAGGCAGAAGGTGAGGAAGAGGAGGTAGGTTTTGGCTGAACAATATGCCTGCTGCTAGTAATGTAGACATGTCCAGTGCATAAAACATTAACTCTTCCCTTATTCTGACTAATTTAATTGAAGAGTGTATATGAAACATCATGATTCAGTAACCTGTCTATGTGTGTGTGTGTGTGTGTGTGGTTTAAAATTTGGCCTGTAGAGGACTCCATCAGCAAACTGTGCCCATGGTGGAGAGTCTGCATCATTACAGTCATCCCATGTCTTAAGCACTATAAACAGTAGGCAATGTATTAAGTAAATAAGCAATCAGTGTGTCATTTGAGTTATTCATAGTATGTATTACATTCATAGTATGTATTCCTTAAGTTGTGCAGCTGTGTATATTAATTGAGGCAAGCACGTTAGGTCAAGGGTGGTTTATGCAGTTTCTGTTTTATCTAACTTATATGTATTTTTTGTTTTTAAATTCTGCTGCCCGATTCTCTTCTTTGTACTGCATGAGGCAGATAGCAGTTTGAATTAAGGTGTGTTAGGTACATGTTATGATAAAATTATTATTATTTGTCTACCTGCAGAGTACTATCAAATTATGCAAATGCCTTTGCCACAAAGAACTTGAACACCACCACGATATAAATGTATCATTGTATGATCATAATATGGAAATGTTCTAGAAGAAATGTTTTCTACACCAACATAGTGTAAAAAGTTTTGTCTTATTCATGGCAGTTTATCAGAATTTGTAAGTTTTGTTTGTTGTTTTAGCTAAAATGCCAGAACTTTTTATCTGCCCACATTGGTACAGTTCCGTAACATGACCATTTGAGTTAAAAGGATCACACACATGAAATACAATAAATTAGTAACAAACAGCAGAATAGGTCATTACGATATGGTGAGGAAATGAGGTGCTCATGGTTTGTGTGAGAAATGACATACAAGGGGATATGGCACTTGTGAAATATATTACATGTGACATGGGAACAGTTAGCAGGTTGTAGCTGAACATTTATGGTACATTTGTCGGTCAAGTAAAATGATTGCTAACCCTCATTTATGGTCGGTTTGAAGCCGTCCATCATAAAACTCACTCTAAAGGTCCCATACCAGAAATCTTTAGTGAAAGGGTGGAAGTTCATGGCCCCAGAGATCTTTAAGTCAGAAACCCTGTGAGCATCCGACAAAAGAAATAATAGTTTGTTTAGCTAATTTCAGAAATGCAGGGGCAACATGAAGTACTCAGTACTCACAATGTAACATAGGGTGAAGAGCATTAGCCTAACATAAGTAAACCTTGAACCTATGACAAAAAATAAATAAAAGAAAGAAATTTTCATACTGACCAAAGGGAGTTGGATGCTCTCATTCAAGTAAGTGAGTCATGTAAGTGAGATTTCACATAGTGAGGTCACCTAAAGCACAGATTAATAGGTTTGGAGTGCAGTGCTGTAGGTTTCTACCCTGAGATTTGAGCTTGAGTGAAAGAAGGAGGTCGAACAATTGGTAGTTGATAAACTGGACAAGTGCAGACTTTTTACTTCATATATAAATAAATAAGTAAATAAAATTATAGTGAGGACTTAATCAGATTTGATGAACCTCACTCATATCCCTTAAGAAGTCTCACTTACAGTACTGAGCATGTCAGGACATACATTGTACAAAGGGTCAGCATGTATAGGTTTAAATACTTTTGTTGCCATGTCGGCAATAACTGTTTAACGGCATGATTAACAGTGTGTTGTTGGATCATACTAATTTCTGTAACATTTGCATGTTGTGTTCCTAATCACTAGGCAGCAAGTGTATCAACAATGGCACCAGTGAAAGATACATCACCAAAGTTAAACACAGAAACTCCTGGTCACACAAAAGAAACTTTGAGCAAAGAGTCACAACAGATACAACAAAAGAAAGACAGACCAGTAGTGATGTCACTGGAGGGAGAGAGAGAATCCCCAAGCATACAAATGAAAGGTGAAGATTATACAAGTCAGTTAGGAGCCAAACCATCAACTTCTGATCCACATGTTGTGCAGCACGATGGAGCAAATAGAGTGTTGGATACAAACACTGCAAGTTCCAATGTAATACAGGGCATCCCAGTCACATATGACAAGGATGCTTCAGAACACATTGCAGAATCTATTTCCGGTACTTCCTCTGTCCCTCCAGGGAAGCCTAGTATGTCCCATGCCACCTCAACAGAAAAAGGAAACATACCAACAGAAAAACAAAGTGCACCACACATCCCAAAAGAAAAACCAAGTGCATCACACATCCTGACGAAAGAACCAAGTGCGCCACATATCCCAACAAAAAAACCAAGTGCATCACACATCCCAGCGGAAGAACCAAGTACACCACACATCCCAACAGAAAAACCAAGTGCATCTTACATCCTGGTGGGAGAACCAAGTGCACCACACATCCCAACAGAGAAACCAAGTACACCACACATCTTGACAGAAGAACTGAATGCACCATACATCCCAGGAGAGAAACCAAGTGCATCACACATCTTGACGGAAGAACCGAGTGCACCACACATCCCAACAGAGAAACCAAGTGCACCACACATCTTGATGGAAGAACCGAGTACACTACATATCCCAACTGAGAAACCAAGTGCACCACACGTCTCGACGGAAGAACCGAGTGCGCCGCACATCCCAACAGAGAAACCAAGTGCACCACCACACATCCCAACAGAGAGCCCAAGTGCAATGGAAAATCTGATTACACCACAAGTCCCAGCAGAAAAACCAAGTGCACAACACATTGCAACAGAGAAACCAAGTGCACCACACATCCCAATGGAAAAACTGAGTGCTCCACAAGTTCCAGCAGAACAATCCAGTGTACCACATGCCCCAACAGAAAAACTAAGTTCTTCCAACTCTGAGGTGCCTCTTACAATAATACCTAGAGCAGCCTCACAACCTGTCCATGACAGTGATTTAACAGAAGATAAACTGGGTTTCTCCAAAGTTACTGAAATGCCACATTCAGAATATTCTGAAAGTATCGATGTGAAACCATTTGTCAGTCAAGCATCCAGCAAGGAACCAGTGGGTGGCACAAAGCAGGACACTTATGTTTACCAACAACAGAACAAAGTTGAGGAGTCTCAGAAGGCACAAGCACCTGATTCAGCTACCCAGTCTGCAGGTAAAGTTCCAAAAGAAGCATCAGTGTTAGATGATAAAAGTGAACTGAAACTGTCAGAGACTGTGGATACAGCTTCAAGAACATCTGCATCGAAGCAGAAGAAGGTAATGTATTGTCTGCCATTCTTACAGAGTGTGTTGTAATTATGCTAATGTAACGTACTAAAGCAAGATGCAGAAGTTGTTAGACTTGTATTCCCAACCACACATTGTTTTATCCATTATAATTATTGCATCTCTACTGTCATGCTTTGCATCCCATCACAAAACATAAAGTATCAGTACTGCCTTATATTAATGTGTATAGTCACCCAGGTTATCATTTACCATTCATACGTAGTGTTAGACATATGTGGAAAATAAAAAAGAGAAGTTTTCCTGAAGATGCAAGTGTTTCTGGTTGTCCTGCCATATCATTGGATGAGTAGTTCCCCATCATTGTGAAGGATTGCAGTACCTTTGTGTACAGGGTCAAGCAGTTATTCTTTTGGACTGCATGATGATTAAGCTGAAGTCACCAAAATCCTTCAAAATGGTGGTAACTGCTCACTTGACGCAGCATCGTATCCCAGAAGACTTGTGTCTTCAGCAGTGCTCTGTGAAAACCTTAAATCTTTTAGAGATTGTTCTGTTGGCAGTCGTATTTTATTTGTCATGGAGTCGAACCCTGTCTTCTTGTTTGTCCATTCTGTTGTCTCTACCTAGAATGCCTGTCATGAAATAATGTTTTTTTGGTGGACACGATTATAAAGTATTATATGCAAGGGGCATTACTGGTTTTCAGAGCCCTAAAGCGCAATTATAGCAGACTGGGATAACAGTTTCCCAGAGCCCACACAGCTGCGAGGTAAAGTGGGGGAATCTACTGTCTGCCTCCTTTACTTGACAGCACTGGAGTAGTCATGACAGCAAGAAACAGAAACATGCTGCCAGTTTGGATGTGGCACAAATCTTGAATGTTCATCCACAGAACATATTGAATTTTCTGCTTAAAAATGTGCGTGGGTATTGGACAGCTTCTTCAGAGATGTCGGGCTGTTGTACAAACCGAAATGCATAATTATGACTGAAATTTTAGCCATTGTCCATTTTCTTGGGCTAGAAACCCACAGTGTTTTGGTTTCTGGATCTGTCTTTGTCTTTAGGTGAAACGGAAGAGGAGAACCGTATTTTGATGGTCTGCTAAAAACATGTAGTCTCAATTTCCATCTAGCAGGCCCATGAATGTATCTCTTTCCGTCTGTGTTTTACTTGTAAGCAGAAACAGAGCCAGCCTCTGGTTTTAGCCTGAGACTTATGTCCGCTGTTGCTATCATGGCTGTGACCATGTACCATCAATGGCGTCCTTTATAGTTCACCTAACTTTAGTTCTGATGAAGTTAAAATGGCTTTGAAATTTACAGTTTTATATATACTTAAACATGAAGTTTACCTATAACCTGCCATGATGGCCCATAGTGGGAGTAGAGGTATAGCTCTACTTCTTCCTTACACCTGTAGTGCTAGATAATGTTGGGTAGTCAACACCGTGCCCCAGCTGGTCTGGACTTGTGTAGAAAATCTCACCCCCATCTAGCATGTGGCAAGTTGCTACTCCAACTGAGTTAAATACTTGTCTGTAATTACTCTATACTGCATGTGCTACAGTCTTGCTTTAGTTTTGGAGTACCATGATTTGGGATCCATGGTGTAGTTAGAACATACACGCCACTGTTGCCACAAATTACAATTTTGGTACAGAATTGTTAGTGTTTTATTCTGTAGTCATAAAGCAGTGTGATGTCTGTATTCGCCATGTACTGAGAAGCACGTGTGATTTTGTTTTGATGCACCACAGTTTGAAATTCATGTAAGTAATATTTGCATATTTCATTCCCACCTCACATACAACACTGGCTCTGTAAGAAAGACTGATCAGGTGATACTGTTGATGGAAATAATTACCATTTGTTGGGACAGTCATATGTAACTCATAAATATGCTCTGTGAAGATATTTGTAATGTTACTGTACTTGGTACTTGCAGTAGCCACTTTGCATTCAGGGGTTATTTGTTAGAAATTTTTACAAATGATATTTCCACATTCTAACAACTTATGAGGTTGGTATTTTGGTAATTATGTGGGTCTGTGTTCAAGAGGTACTGAGTTGAAATTTCAGCTAGCTTGCCTTCTGTCATGACTGAAGCTCTGTGGGTTTCTTCAGGCAGATATTACTCTGAAATAGGCCACCACTGCCTACTTCTAAATTCTTATATACTCACCATTCATGATTACCTTAAGATTACCATCTTCTGGTGTGTGTTGTTGTGTATTAAGTTAGAATGGCACCATTGTTTTAGAGCATTTTGCTGCTTCCCTGAAGATGGAGGCACAAGGTTCTTCTGTAACATTGGTGCCTGTCCACTGAACTGCATGGCAGCACATCACAGTAAACCATGATCTTTATGGTGACCATGGTGAGGTCCTGAAATATGACACATTATTTAATTGCCTGTGGGTTAATTAAATCATGCAGGTGCTGAAAATTGTATTGCTTTGCTTCTAAGTCTGAAGGTGAAGACAGCGATGAAGATGATAGTGATGGTGATAATGACGTTGGTGATAATGAAGCTGTTGAAGGGATGGGAGGAGAGGAAACTGAAGGTGAAAAGGAAGGTGGCCTGGCAGGTGAAGATGGTGACAATGATGGCACTGAGGAAGAGCCTTCTGGTGGTGAGTCTGAATGTTAAATGTTTGTTGTGATTTAAAGCTTTTTGACTAGGTGCTGAGTCAGTGAAATGGTTGGATTCTTTGTCAGTAGAAACTACAGACTTCAGTTGTTGGGAGGATTACTGTCTTCTGGGGCTATGGCACCTTGTCATTTTGGGGTAGGTAGGTACCAACATTGTGGCGGAACCCGCTGCCTCCATCTGCAGGTAGTAGTGTAAACTGCATGGCAAGAAAGGTAGAGATGAGGTGACGAGGATCTGGGCTATGAGCAACAAATTGGAGAGTAAAATTGAAAAGCATAAGAGCAGGAGAGCTTGTGGAAGAGGGCAATTAAAATACAAGTAAGATGGTACCAAAAAAAACGAATGCAGGGGGCATGAAAGCAGAGACAGCAGAGAGGAAATCAATGATCTTTAAAAGGGCTGTTATATAAGGTTAGGTGACAGGGAAAATTGAGGCACAGATTTGGTTAATTTCTTTCTTCTGAGTAATTTGGTTGGAAATATCTACACTGAACAGCAGGTCTGAAGTATGTTTGGGATGGATGCAGCTGTAGTGTTATCTCTACTGATGTTGCTGACAAATGTTCTTTATGGATTCCAATCGCTACAAACAGTCATTATGATGGCATTTAACCTCTGATGGCTGTGTGCAATGTCATTTTTATGAATCCTGTATTGTCCTAGCTTGCTGAACACGACATTTTGTTACATGTGGGATAAGATATGGCTGCCAGCCCTTCTGAACCAACTTAAAATCTCTATTCCTGGATGCTGAAATAAGTTACTAGTTCTTTGTAACACATTTATTCCTCTGCACAGTTGTTACTTAGTACATTGTCATAGCAGTAACAATGAAAACTTATGCAAAAATAATCTGGTTTTGATCTTGACTTGGCTACCAGCTGTCATGACTGAGTTTGTCTCTTGATTTTCCATAGTCCCTTCAGACAAGTGTAGGAGTAGTACCTCAGATTAAATCACTGCAGCTTCCTTCCCCGTCCTTTCCACTTCATTATTTTTTCTGATTCATTGTGAGATTTGAGACTGTCATAGTGATGTGGCTGTTGAATGATGCTGTCTTCAGTGTGATGCCATGTCATTGGGCGAGTGGTTCCTGACAGTTTGAAGGATCATAATACATTTGTTTTCAGTGTCATGGAGTCCTGGAAGAATAACCACACAGATATATTGGACCCCTTCACCCTGAAGAGGGCACTACAATTCTTTGACTTGTTGGGAACCATTTGCCCAGTGACACTGTCTGTGTCCCAGATTATTTGAATTGTCATGTAATTTAGGCTTTTAGTATGAAGTAATGACAAAGATATTAAGATAGTTGGGTCTTTCTGATGATGACTGAACACAGTGCTATGGGGTGAGTACTGTGGAATGCCTTGTGTATCAGCAGTTGCTGCATGATATGAAAAGCTTTCTGTCAAGTCATCTAGGACTGTATGTTATGTTACAGCCAAATAAAATTTCATGTTGAAAGCCTGTTCTTCTGTACTTGTTCAGCCCAAAAGAAGCTCCGAAGTTAATGGTATTTTGTACAGCCATATTGCTCCTTATGGTCCAGGAAGACTTTATTCATATGCTGGCTGCTGGTTGACAATTAATGTTGGGGGTTAGCACACCTGGTAGAAAATTAGTAAGATGCACAGCATAACTTTTGTATTGCACATAACAAGTTTTTGGAACCACATTAAAATGCCAACATTTCTGAAGGACTTTATTTTATATTTCTTTCTGAATTGCTTATTTGTTGACAAGTGAGCACTGTGAAAATCATGTACCAGCTGTGACATAGACAGCAGGATCAAGTGTGTATGATACGGGAGATTTGTGGGATATTGAATATTAAGATTGTGATCCTCTGGGATATGATGCCTTGTAATCTTGCAGATCAGTACTTGTTTAATACACTGCACAGCATTGCAGTGTAATCTTTACAGAGGTGCTAAACCCTGCTTGGAAACTTGTGACAATGAACTTTTCAAAGCTGTGCAGCAGAATTTTTATGGGCATTCGGCAGATCGTGTTTGAACTAAAGACTAACATTTCAGAGAGTAAGGTTCAGGTTTTCTGGGATCTTGTGTGTTGACTGGTAAATAGTTGTAGACATTTCAGCATAGCATAATCCATCTGTCTTCAAGTTTGTGCAGTCCACTTTAATTGGGCTGCTTGACATTGAATATTGAGGCACTGCATTCTGCCAGAACATCATTAACTGTTTATCATTCAAGATTTGATGTTGTCACAGTGTTGTTTGTAAAGATTCTGGTTGTTTGGGATATGACTTGTCACTGGGAAAATGGCTCCTGATACTGTCAGGGCACTGTTCTGTGAAATGTTGGGAGATACTTGCCTAGTGACACAGTGCGGCTCGCCAGAAAACTTGAATCTTCATCACCACTACTTTGAAAGCCTCAGATCTCACATTTCAAAGGCTGTTGTGGTCATTAAAGAATATTATAGTGCTTTTGTTCACTGTGAAGGTTTCAGATCATACATTATGAGATACTGCATCAGAAATTTTGAACTTAAAGTCTGAATGTTTCATAGTGATTGGTTTGTACTGTATGAGCTTGTTGTATTTATCTTGTTTTTTTATTGAGTGTTATGTCACATTGCACCTGCAGCTCCATTGTTGCTGCACTCAACTTAATTTGATATTTGTAAATGGGAAATGCAGTGTTAACATTTCCTTGCTGACAGTGTACCAGTTCACAACTAAGTCTATGTTATGTGTGTTTCCAGTGGCGCTAAAGTTTGGTGTTGGTGTGGCGCTAGTTCTAGTAGCGCACGTGGTTCTGGTTAGGAAGTGGAATGCGGGTCGGTATTCTTTGTTTATGTGTCTCGCTCACTAGCTCACACTGTCAGCATGGCTCGCTGTTTGTAACACCTACTAACAATGCATTTCTCATGTCAGATGATGTTAGTGATGTATATGTGTGTCTGTGTGATAGCATAGTAGGCAGATGACATAGATCTAGCTGCTTTAACAATGCCTGCTGGAGTTAAACATTGTTTTTAATAGTAGGGAGTGGCATTGCTGTAGTAAATATGTGTTTAATACTTTCATGTTTGGCACAGTTTGTATGTAATGCTGTACACGTATTGTATAAGAATTTAACTCATGCATTGTTTTTTTGTACTTGTACACAAAAGTTTTGTATTTGTTCAGAAATTTGCTGTCATTGAGACCTACAAACTTTACCTACTCTAAGTCAGATAGCTTGCTGTATCTATCTGGGTGGAGTACACCACCGCCACCACCACCGCCACTGCCACC
>Ga0136643_10006575_pt1 | contig 16666 bp, 11 predicted proteins | sample TergutLab28metaG_FD_96883 | JGI IMG/M metagenome (GOLD analysis project Ga0136643, IMG submission 96883) | Labiotermes labralis P1 segment gut microbial communities from Petit-Saut dam, French Guiana - Lab288 P1 (version 3) (version 3) | ecosystem: Host-associated > Arthropoda: Insects >... | reverse complement strand
TTTTTTATTGTATATTGCAAATTACAATCTACTCAATTAGATAGAGTAATTAGTAAGGTTGAGGTAAGAAAAGGTCGTGAGGCAGGCACCATCCATCGGTGGTTCACTGGAGTTGTGCTATTGAGCTAAGTCTTGCGGCCATAATCGTTTGAGTCGTCTGTCGACTGAGGGGTTCAAGAGAGCTCTGATCAGTTGATTGCTGTGCTCAATGCTGCGGTTTTTGTGTTTGTTGGCGTTGATTCGAACCACTTCCCTTACGTACGGGATATCGAAGTCACTGTGCAAGGTTTGGTTGGAGACGTACCAGGGGGCGCTGCTGATTATTCTGAACATTTTTGACTGGAATATTTGGAGGATCTTGGTGTTGGATGGCTTGCTGCATCCCCATAGCTCTATCCCGTATGTCCAGATGGGTTGCTGTATAGGCATGCATTTGACAACATTCTCCCCTCCGGTTATGCAGAACCAGATACGCCTGTGATAAGCAATATAGGAATTATTTTTCTAAAATAAACGTAATAGAGACCTATAAGTTAAGAACAAAGCCTGGGTATGAGGAATACTGCAGCCTCAATAAGTCAGATCCGTGGGAAGTACTCAATGAGCAAATCAATAACATGGAGTCGGTAGGGAGAACTCAGAACGCAGTTTCCCCCACAAATTCCATCTCCCGAGTGAACTGCTGACAGAATGATGGGCCGAGGGAGTGGAAGTCATATCAGAGGGAGAATTCATATCACAGCAGCGAGGCGCTTCTGACAGTCAGGCAGGAACACACGTGGAGTTATATTTCGGAGGAGGGGACTGTCTGATATATAAATTGACAAACGTTGCATGTTCATATTTTACTCCGCGCGTATCTACAAATCAGTTGTGTCAGTACTGCTTAAACTTACCTGCTTTTATAGACCGGCAAAAGAGCGGCTCATTTCTGTACAACTGCTAAAATACCTCACCTTAGGCCTACGGGCCTATGCGGCCTACAAATCGTATTTGTAACAGGCCTGCCAACGTAAAAGCAAGTAGGTTTCTACAGGACTGAAACATGTGGTGTGATGACCAGCCACACAAACTTTTCCGACGGCAGCTGTCAAGTGATGTCTGGCGGTTGCATGCAGTCTATGCAGCAAAGGTGCCATGCTCAGGGTCACTTCCTTGCATCTATACGCCGAGGGAATGGGATTTTTTTTTTTAAATTATCAGAGCTTCCCCGAATGTATCCCTGGATAACAGAAAAAAAAATTAGCCATGTAGCTGCTGACTTAACCCTGGCATTATACCCCAGGATATAACTGCCTCTAAAAAACCTACAGCCTACCTTATTAGCAAGGCAGATTTAAGGCCAACGCATTCTATGTAGCCGTATAGAGCCCCGCCGATTGAAAAGCCCCCTAAATGCTCACTGTGTTTAAGATTTTGTGTCAAACATATTTCGCAAATAAATGTTGACAGTTTTGTACGTTTGTTGCTTGTAGACAGGGCCACCAAATTTAACCCTCTCTCAAACTTTGAGTCCATTTGGCTTCCTATCCGCTACGAGAATACCGTTTGAGAAACTTAGGCTACTTTAAAAATGTTTGAAAGGCATATTTAAGAAATGTTTGCTACATTCAAGTCATTTCAGTTCTCGTGCACATTGCAGCACACCACTTCAAAAAGCGAGCCTAACTCTTACTTGAGTCTATATTTAAATTAAAACATAGGGCTGACGGCAGTATTGTTGGACATAGAGCAAGAGGTTGGAGAAAATTTGGCACCCTGTTCTACCGTAGAGTCATTAAAATTAGAATTTTCTACCAATTCTGTTACACTAATTGCCTCTCTTCTTTCAGTTAGAAACGTCAATTTTTGGTTAAAAGTAAATTACGTAGGCCCAGAAAAATAGAAATTAGGGCGCCTCATATTTTTATCCGTCCCCTACTCGTACAGGCTGCGCATACTCTTATGATGACCCCGTAATACCTGAATTTCCTGTGTCTATTCACGGATGATACGTGACTACAAGCGACAGAGCCGAACGACGGGTATATCCTTAGCATGTTACAGCGCGGTCTCGCTGCTCTTAAGTCGCGATGCGAATTCTGGGAAGGTAGAGTTGATAAAAAGAAAATGTAGGCGATCTGTTTCTCGGAGAGACGTAGAGTAGAGAAGTAGAGGAAATACCTCTTATGAAGAAAACGTAGAAGATGTGGGTTGCCACCTCGGACAGTAGGTTGACACAGAGACACGTAGTGGTTGATATAACCGCAGTCAAGTGCTGATGTACATGCACAAATTGTTGTTATAAGCACGTAAGGGTAGCCATTAATGTTCCATTCCACCGACAGCTCATTAAGCCTGTAATGACGTCTCTCCCGTCTTGTAGTCTGGGGCAGAGGTTCGTCTGTTGAAACTGCAGAACGTGCAGAAAAGAGCGTATTGTTGTAGCGGAAATTTTTACATACCCGCACCAATCCATAAATACATAAGCAGGGGCGCACAAATCTTTATTTAAAAAAAAAAATGTAGAAACCATCTCAAAATTTCTAGACGCCAGAATGATGACATAATGCGAGTTCTAAAGCGTGATCCTACAAACTTTAGTTTCCACGGTGCAAAATTTAGTGCCCGGGATTTTTGAACCCCTGGCAAACGTTACTCAAATTTCTTACGCTTCTGATTACGTAACTGAATCACGAATGCAATAAGCATAAATCATCTACAAATGAAATAAAGATACTGAAATTAATATCACAAATAACGTTGGACCTAAGAAACTTAGGTAAAAAGATATACTCTGTGTGTCTGCTTCCTATAATGGTAGAAAGCATTTGACCGTGCTAACTAGAATCAAATTAATGTTAATCCTAAAGGGCACAAGTTCGATCTCCCTGACCTCGCGGTCTAAGGCGTGGGTCTGCGGCCGCTCACATGCTGGGATTGTGGGTTCGAAACCCGCCGGGAGCATGGACATCTGTCTGTTGGGAGTGTTGTGTGTTTTCACGTAGAGGTCTCTGCATCGGGCTGATCACTCGTCCAGAGGAGTCGTACCGACTGTGGTGTGTCTGAGTGTGATCGTAAAACCGCGACAATGAGGAGGCCCTGGCCCAATAGGGGCTGTTGTGCCATGAGGGGGAAGGGGGAAATAAATAAAATAAAATTTTCGATTGGCGAGAGAGAGATATTGGTCAGGAAAATATTCATAGATCAGGATAACAAAATATGGCTAGACCAAGCAGACACAATGAGTGTGAATTTAGAAGAGCAGGTAGACAAGGATGTTGTGTGTCACCGGTTTTGTTCAACTCATATAGCGAGTACCTTACCAAGAAAACTCTGGCCAAATAACTCGCACTTTGAAATACTCGTGCTACTGGGCTAGCAATAAATTACACTTCTGAGCATGACTGATAGAAAAATGGGGGAAAATGTGAAAATAAAACTAGGTCAATGACAATTTCGTAGAAACTATTACTAGTACAGACTATGATAGATCAAAAGCTACTGGAAAATGTGAAATATTTCAACTATTTGGGTAGCCTGATAACAAACGATTCAAGGTGCGTAAGTGAAATTAAACCCAGCATTTATTTCCCAAAGCAGCTTTCAACAAACAGTAGAAAACTCTTCTCACCAACAAAGTGGGCTTAAATTTGAGGAAGACACCAATAAAATATACTACATTTGGAGCATAGGTTTTTATTTTACCGAAACTTGGACTCTGCGGTGAGTCGATCATAATTACCCACAAAGTTTTGAAATGTGGTGTTGGCGAAGGATGGAATAGATCAGTCTGAACGTTTGTGTGAAAGATGGAGTATTACACAGATTAAAGGAGGAGAGAAATATCCTACATACAATAAAAAGAAGAAAGCTAAATGGATTGGTCACGTGAATAAGTGACCGGTCCATTTAGCCCTAGAAACTGCCTTTTAAAACACTTTATAGAAGAAAAGATAAACGTGACGCAAAGATGAAGAAGAAGACGTAAGCAGTTACTGGATGACCCTAAGAAAGTGATAAGATGGCCTACTGCAACTTGAAACAGGAATCACTAGATGGCATTCTGTGGAGGACTTGCTCTGAAAGATTCTCTGGGCCTCTTGTAATGCAGACCGCGTCATGAACGTAAAAACCTTTATTAAAAGAACTGTTATAGACTTGTGTGCAGACTAACAACGGTAGCTGGTTTGAAGTAATTGCAGCCAAAACCCAGACGTAGTCTAAGCCTAAGTATAATAGCAGAGTAGTGTGTAATGATGTGGCCTATGATGAAAGCTATCTGTAATGCAACAACGAGGCTAATTAATGTAGGCAGGGGGGCCAAAGAGGATTCGGGCCCGGTGAAAAAGCATCTTCGGGGACCCCAGAAATGACGAATCGGCTAAAACTTTTTACACGAGATTTGTATTGATATGAAATATATACGGATAAATATACCCTGACAGGTATACAAATGAAACATGGAATGGGGAAAGAAAACATTCATTCTTTAAGATCATATAAAAACTTAAATATTTTCAAGCTTAAAACGAAATAAATCATAATATAATTTTATAATCCACGCTGCAGCAAATATACTACGTAATGCGACGTTGCAAGTAGCCAATTGTCGCAAATTGCAACAGCTGTGAAATGCAACATATGCAGGGTAATTCATAAGTCCCTCCGGAATTTCCGAACTCGGCTGCGCTACAACCAAGACAGGCACAGCAGAAAGGAGAATATCAATAGTTAGAACGTAGGGCATACATTTGGATTGTCTCTCCCTCTGTTGACATGCTCCCCTTCGGCGTGACCATCCCTGCTACTGAAATGCAGAGGTCTGAAATCCCGGAGGGACTTATGAATTACCCTCTATATATTTAACGTTGACTAACTTACTCGCAAAACGCAAACGCTTTTTCTCAATAAAAACATTAAATATTTACTTTTTTTTCATTCCGACACGAGATCTTGTTTGTCTGAAAACTAGGAGGAAAAGCAGCTTCTTAAAACGGCAGCATTTTTAAAACATCCCATTTAACAAAAGTTGCATTTTGCACAATTTATTGTATTAAAACATTGACCTATGCAAAACTGTCCACCTCGGGCCCCCTTTCTGACTTCCAGACCCCGGTAATTTGCACCAGTTCCCCCCACCCCTCGTCTCGTCGGTATTGATGGTATGTATAGAATGCAGCGACTGCAAATTAGCGTGCTTCTAATTTGATAAGATTATGTCACATTCAATCACACACGTACTGCTTAATAAGAAAATGAGGCCAGAGACTTCTTCACAAATGTCATTAAATTCATTAGACCTGACATTTTAAGTCTTCTGGGATGTTTCTATCGTTCCCGACGTTTCGATAGCTCTACTCTCTCTCCAAAGGCTGTACTACATTTACCGGTCGACACATCCCATCGTCCCAAAATACCTGAAACTTTAGCAACCCAGCTGTAAGAATCTCACAGTGCTATGTCGAACAGTCACGTTGTAAGCAACCTGCAATAGGCCTACTCTGTACGTATTCGGCAATCAGCAAGCATCCTTTGTTAGTTACACAGCTTACATAACGTAATGTAGAAGACAAACGTAAAGTTGCTGCCCTGCGCGCCATGAAGACATATTGGGGAGTGGAAGAAAAACTCCAGCCTTTCTTAACATCGACAATACAGAACGAAGCGTGGTCAGTTTGACGCCTGGAGTGCTTTATGTGACGGAGGACTTGGAATAATGGTTTGACACCTCCAATCCTATAAGCCCGTTGTCTTGAAATACATAGTAACCTCTAGTAAGCTACAGTCAGTATAGTGTAATAGACCTACAGACGTAGTGTCGGCTGGAATGCTTCAGTCTATACGGTGCCCGTAATAGGCTTTTTTTTTGTTTGTTTGTTCTTCCAGACGTACAGAAGGTAATGCCGATGGTCTCATTGGCTGCACGGCGCGAAGTAGCGCGTAAACTGAGAACTAACTTGCTGAAATGAACATAATTTATCAAGAAACGTTTTTGCAATAAATGAAGGGGCCTATTGTTGCTGTCTCCTTCTCACTGAGGTGTTTGCTGGGAGTAAGGGTGACCCATTCCCACAGTGGCTGATAGACCTATGTTTCCTTTGGTCTACAGGCCCAGGCCACTTCTTCTGATTCAGGCTGAGTACTTTTTGTAAAACAGAATGTAATTTCCACACAAAGCACTCTATAGCTGCGAGATTTTATGTTCTCGCTGCGGTCCGGACTGTAATACAAGTCTGCTGTGATATGATGCTCTTTACGTTGGTAAAACTGATTTTATTTTCAGGGGCTAAGAATATCTTCTTGGGCTTCTTGGACTCTAACGATGAACAAACATAACTCATCTGAAACGTAGGCAAATAGAACTCTTTACCAGTTTAAAAGACGTCATATATCGGTAGGTCTGAAGTTTGTCGATATTTTGCTCTTTGTCACTGCTTAAAACTAAGTTCAAAGTAAATTACGTCCTAGAACGGGCCATGAAGGCCCAGAGGGGAAGTTCAGGTGTAGCTATACTATTTCTTTAACCTCGACGCTAGATGGGGTGGGTGGTCAACGTCACGGCCCGGCCGCTTTACCCCCGGAGAAGACCCGGTACCCATTGTGTAAGAGGTTGGGTGAGCCTCAGGCTCGGTCTGGACGGGTGCGGAAAATCCTGCCCCCACCACGATTCGATCCCCGGACCGTCGAGCCCGCAGCGAGTCGCTGTACCGACTGAGCTATCCCTGTCTAAATTTTCTATTTAAGAAAAGGTTCATTTTGTATTGCCAAACAACTCCAGAAAGTTGGCTATGTCCCATGTAAGCTCCTAAATGGATTTTCTCTTTGGCTAACTTTGGCTATAATCTTTGTTCCCGTGTGGGAGACAGGGCAGTAAAATTTCATAAAATTCAGGTTAAATCCCATAGCTTACATCTGATTCACTTTGATCTGTGTAGTGATAGCCTTACCTAAATAGGCCTACAAATCCCAACGATGTCTTAGAAGAACGGTAGATACAGGAGGGACAAATAAGAGGCAATAAAGGACTTGCGTCCCTTGAACCTATGCTTTGCCATCACCAACCTAACGTGGGCAGGCTACTTGGTAGGCCTAGTTAATTATTTTAACTTCTGACCAACAAATTAATCTATAATTCGAAATAAATTATAGAAAAAAACCCGTCCTAAAAATGAAGAGAGTTTCGCTCTCCAATAGTCCTTTAATTTTTACCAGACTGTACTGTGTCACATCTTCGTAGTCACTGTCTTGAGTACATCAGATCTCACAAAGTAAACTATTTAATTAATGTTTCTTCAATACCCTCTTAAACAGCTTCAAAGCTCTACAAAACACTCTTCATAAAATATGCCGTTTTGGGGTTATGGTTAGCAGCATAAATGTGTGGTTAAACCTGTAGGCTGACCTTTTAGGGTGACTTCCACTGACCAACAAATGTCACCTACAATTTGCAGTAAACAGAATTTATGAAACCTTGATCACGGTATAAAATTTGCAGCTTTCAGGAGGCGGGCCCAGCTACGGTCACGTGGTTAGAGGGCGGTACATATGGGCTACGCCTCCTCAATTCTCGCTCAACTAGCGGTGAACTGTTGCTGTGACGTAATGGGGGTTTGCGCAATAATATGGCAGCCATACGCATGCTCTGCGAAGGCGTCCTGTTTTCTACGTCGTGTTTAGACTGTTTTGTAGAACGTAAAACTACATTAAATTTTTACGGTAGCCATAGGTTAGCTTTTTTCCTTTCCGCTTCAGGCTCTGAAGAATTCTCTCAGCGGTGTTGGTAAAGTTTCAGCTACCCTGGGATGGTAAATGTATGGGTTGGCAAATATTTTCCGAAGTTTCGAAGCAGCTTATTGCAGTCATCTTCAGGGGAAGAGACTGCTTGACCCTGGACTTCTTTACACTGCAGATGAAGGCACTAGGCTCATTTGAAGCGTCGGTAACTAGAGTCGACACAGAGCAAAATCCCAGAACACTAGAATCTGCATTTCAGTTCCCCTCTCTCTTCAAGTATTGGACTAAATGTTCCAAACCAATCTTTTGGATTTTCTCTTAGCAGCAAGAGAATGTAAGAAGAAAATGAAAATATTTAAGCGTACTTAAATTAGGTATTTGGCACGCATTTCTTTAAGACTGGGAAAGATGCCACTGCAGTCACGTTACTTACTTTAACATGGCAGCATTGAAAGTTAATACTGATGGCGCATTAAGCCCTAGGCCTCTTTAGAATACGTCATTTCTACTGGATGTTATTAACATCCACCTACTTTCATTGTTTTCTTTGCATTCCTTTTCAAGTTTTTGTTCTGTTGTTAGGGCTATTTTTGTCATTATAAACCTGCAGACGGAAACACCCGATCACACATCTGCACCATTAATATGAGCCTATTAAAGAAAAATCGACGAGGGGGGGGGGGGGCTGGCAAATCATCTCCTGCAGCTATCTGATTTCATAAAAAATCTTACGAAATTAGGCACCTTAAGAACTGTATCGTCTCTTCGCGACACACTCTAGAAATAGCAAGTAATTGTACAGTAAGCCAGTAACACATATAGTATGTCCCAGGTTGGGGAGAGGGCTTATATAGGCTAAACGAAAGGGTGATTAATTTGGTCTTCCCTTCTGTCTGTGCATAGTGCAGCGGTCAAATATTCCGACATAGCTCCGAAACCATTACGCGGTGCAAAATGCCAGAAAAAAATTACCGCTTTGTCCGCAACCGTCATGGAAACCTGAAAGCTTCTGTTCAGCAACTTGTTTTTACTAAGGTCTACAGAAATACTGTTTACGATACACCGCAATAGATAATATGTCGTTAGTCACTCTGCTGCTAACATGCTTGGTGAGTGCGAAGAGAAGTTGTAGCAGGAAAGTATTTGGTACTTCTCCTCGTGTTTCTTGTAGAGAAATTTTATATACTAAGGCGAGGCAATTTAAGTAACTTTCTAATAAGTCATTAACTGCATTATTTCTAGCATTATATTCCAAAATTCCGCCGGTTATACCCAATAATAGGGCTTAATGTTTCGTCTCCGCGTAACTTTGTTCCGCAGAATCCAGATTCTTGTCCAATTTTATATCGAACTCTTCCATTTTGTTGCTCTAAAGCCATTGTATTAAAGCGATTATAAGAACAAGCTTGCATGCATGTCACTTGAATAAACACGAAACTTTCGAGAAAAACCCCCAGATCTTGTCAGGCCTAAGAATCAGTCTTGCGCCTACTTTTCTTCCACACATGTAGTGTGATGCATATTCGTCAAGAGATAGATGTGGGCTGATTTGGGCATGGTGTCCCTTTTTTTGCAAGACAGCAGAATTAATTTCCGTTTTACGCAGGACTGTTAGTGTGCATAGGCCATGCACGTGTTTAAAATTCTGAAGAGGTTCTTGTTGCCAGCATCGCTGAGGCAGCAGCAACCACCAAAAAGAAACCTGGCGTTTCTGAGCGTACGCCTCAATCTCTTCTGCTTCGGTGTCGTCTGTGTACTGAGGTCGGTGGCCGTAGTTTGAACATCTGATCTCATTCGATAAGAAATTACTTTTTTTTTTTAAAGAATACTTCAGTGGTTTTGCTCGATTTACAGCCTTCGTCAGACCCAATTTGATGGTCCGTGGAACTGCAAGGACACATGTCCGACTTGCAGTTGCTAGACAATAAATCTTTGTTTCGGTCCCTCCTATAACCTCACGAAGTTTGGGCGTGGAATTTTTCAGCATTCTGTAGCGTTTTGTTCGGAAAACCTAAAGGAAGGGACATTCTGGAAGATCTAGATGTAGATGTAAGAATAGCCTAATATTAAAAGGGACTTCAGAGAACTGGATTGAAACGTACAGATCAGATTATTTTGGCCCATTACATGATCCAGTGAGTTGTTCGGGTTCTGTAACATTATGGCATGTCGTGATGAAATGAGGCCCGTGAAATTTTCAAGAGAAACTCTAATGCAGGCAGTTAGCAGTATGGTGCGTAGAGTGGTCAGGGCTACCTGAAGAAGAACGTTGTAACTGTTCTCGGAAGCCTAGGACTTTGAGAAACTGAAACCCATCTTGGTGACGTACTCGAAAGCCGAGAGCGTAAAAGTTTGTGTGTGTTAAGTTTAGACGGCGATGTGATAAATGCCCCTCACTGTGTGACTGATGCACTTTCTACTTTCTCAGTCCAGCTAACTGAAGTGTAGAAGAGGCCAGCTGTATCTCTACTGAGGACTCGATATACGCGCGTATCTCGTCCTTGGCTACGGGATCGCATTTGTTTCTCATGAGTTTTTCCTTCATTAATTTCCTTATTATGACTAGTTAAACTTATTTACAACTTCATATTCCTTTTGTGCATGTTAGACGTTTATTTATTTTGAGTTTCTGGTGCCGTAAGGCAACTTGACTTTGAATTCAAGATGAATGAAGTCGATTGATCATTACCGTCATTCCACAAGAACAGTATAATTTGTTTGTATGCCAAATTATTTTGCCTTACGTTGTGGTTTCAAACAGTTAAAGAAGTATTGAATATGTGCAACCACTTATGCAATTTCGTTAACTTCATACTTAGCATTGCCAGTAATCGTTCGGGAATCCTCGTGACTTTCCGGCAACGTCAACCGGCACCGTGTCCGTGCTGCCACGGCCGCCATTTTGAGTTCGTACAGAAAAGCTTCCGCATTTCCACTCGGAAAACTTCGGTTCTTTTCGGAAACAAACTCTCTACTCGTAAAAGAGAGACGCGAAGTAAGATTAACCTTAACGTTGACGCTATGTTGCCACGTTTACATTTGGAGAATTTGAACAAAAGATTTAACCTTCTAGGCCTACAAATCACGTGAAACGGCCTACAGACAACCGGCCTATGACACGAATGTCGAAATTCATGCGACTTGATTGATAGTGCCCTACGAAATAAATCTCGGCAAGTATAATTTGAAGAAGGAATGGAAAATTCCTTTTCTAGCCATATTGGCTGCTACTGCCATACAAACGACCATGTCATTGCTACGTTATTTGTGTCTCGAGTTGTGTCGAGGTCAGCTATAGTAGCAGGAAACATCTCACAGGCTTGTTGGGTACGCAACTTGGTAGGTATTGGCTAGGATCTGCTGGACATGATATAGCTGCGTAATTACTATCGTAGTTATGTGTTGCACGGATGCGACAGTCTGACATATCAGGTGAAGAACACAGTCTGAAAATATCTGCAAACTTATTATAGGTCTGCACTGGGGAAAATACGTTACATGTACTTAAAATAGAGGAACTGAAGCATTGAGGAAAGTACATAACAAAGAGGTTTATCTAACGGACTGTGCCCTCTAGGTCTACCCTTCGCGTGACTGACTACGCCTAACCGAACTGAGCGGTATGATTTTTGAGCGTTTAATAGTCGCTTAGCTGGTCAAGAGATTCCCAGCCTTTCACGCAACCTGCAGGTTCATTGCCGTATTCACAACAGTCCGCCGTTGATTCCCATACTGAACCGATGAATGCAGTCTACGACTTTCCGCCATATTTATATTAAGATCCGTAGTAACATTATCCTTTATCCCACAGCTCTCTTCTTTTCTGGTTTTGCGGTCAAAATGAAGCCTGCATTTGTAGGCAATTCAGTGTGTGCTTCATGCTCCATGCGTCTCATCTTCTTTGATTTAGTCGTCGTAGTGATGTTTGGTGATGAGTACCTCTATCGTACACATTACAATGTTCAGTAACATGCCTACGTAATTTCATTCAGCCTTGACTTCGTTATGGCAGCTAAAACCAACAAGTGTGATTTTATCTACCATATCTAATCGCTTTAATGCATTTCATTGATTATTTAAAAGAGCCCCGAGTTGCTTCTGCCGCTCAAGCCTGGTATTCTTCATGACGTACGCTTCAGTATCTTTGCAAACTCGCCTTCCCGCTCTTAACTTCATCTCTCAGAAACCAATCTCATCTTTCAGTACAAAAAAGAGAGAACCAAAAAAAACGCATTTTATGTGAAAGGTATTTTCCCGTAAATTACGGGTGTCCAAACTTTTTATGAAAAAGGGACACACCACTTATTGTGGGCTGGTTCTTGGGCCGCACGTCTAAAAGTGACCGTGAGCGGTATACCAAACCGGCTGAATTATTGTGTAATTTTTATAGTGTGTTCATAATTTATGAATGTGTCCGCGGCCCGCAGGTCCGCTTGCTGGAGACTCACACCGTAAAGTCTTGGGATTTTCTATTTTGTTGGTTCACCCATTATTGAATATACGCCGTACCGTCCCGAACACACTCTAACACACCATAACCATACCATAATAACGAGTAGACCAACAGTTCCACCACCTGGATATATTTGTGAGATGTAGGCCTGTTTCATATTGGATAAATAAGCTTACAACTTATGTATATTGGACCGTGCACCATCTTGATAGTTGAATAAAGAGAGACCAACTTGATGTCACTTGCTTTTTTATTTCATTATTTACTGCTCGAAAATGTTTCGGATGTATTAACATCCGAAACATGTTGAGCATTAAATAATGAAATAATAAAGCAAGTGACATCAAGTTGGTCTCTCTTTATTCAACTATCAAGCTTACAACTATTTATGCGTGAAATTCAGAGTGATAGACCTAATAAGAGATGGTGATCTCCAATTGTTATTAAAATTTAATTTTTTTTCTTACTACTTTCTTCTCGTCTCCCTAACCAGTATAAATTTTTCATTGTGCCTACAGGGTATACCACACCATTCTACATTCTGTTTGTCATTTTTTTCCCCGAATTTGAGTAATAACTCGAAAAAAACTGAAAGAATTTTCATTAAATTTGACGTTACAAGTGTTACGTCATTTAATATTTGTCGAAAGCGTCCCATTTTCTGTTCCTGTAGGATAAAAATAGCGGAAAAAGTCTCTTGACGACCTAAGATGTTTTTGCGTACATCCCGAAGGAAAGTAACTAAGTATAAAGAAAGATATCTCGAATAAGAAGTATAACGAAAATTTAGACGTGCCTTTCATGGTGCTTATTTATTGGACAGTTGGGAATAAATTCACCACAACTGATCATTCGTGTACTGCTCAACCTCTTATGTAAGGATAATAGATATAAACAATATATAGACAAACAAGGCTCAATTAACCTTTTAAACGCCGAATTAAACCCCATCTGTCATTATTAGGAGCTCATCATATTCTCCACGTTAGCAGGATAAGGGTTAATACCAGGCACTGAATATTTCGGCTTCATTTAATAGTGTTTTGTTTAATGATTATACTTCTTTAGACATTTAGACGCCGAGTTAAATCCCATCTGCCACCTGCTGCCATTATTAGAAGCTCACCATATTCTCCACTTTAGCAGGATAAGGATTAATGATTTTATTGACGTATATTTCTTACATTGTTTCGTTCAGCGACATGTTTCGGCTCTAGATATGAGCCGAAACATGTCGTTGAACGAAACAATGTAAGAAATACATCGTAATAAAATCAGTGAGTTGTGTTTAGTTATATATTGTTTGTATCTATAATTCTATAGAACGCAACGGGGATGTCTCACCTGGAAATGTTCTGCAAGGACTTACCCTGATAACACATCCAGAATATCCCGGTTATTGTTATGGATGTGATGAGGTGTAAACTTAATTTTGCCACCGAGCAACTGAACCACGTCATGAAGTAATGCAAAGTGCATGCAGGTACAACTCAAATTTCGTACGATATAGGTCTAAGCCTATTATAGATAACATTTCGGTACTGAATGGAAATCGGTGGTCAGATTCGAGTTCTGGTCGCTATGGTCTAAGAGCAGTATCCTTTCTGGAATCGAATTCCAGTTGTCCGTATTTAAGCCAGTCCCTGTTACAAGTAGGCTGTAGCATAGTGCGGTCCCTTTCTTTATATATATATATATATTTAGTTCCGTGCATCGTAATTCTAGGTTGAAGAGATCCAATAAGATGAAACTGTATGCAGATATTTTTTACTGCTAAATTATCTGCATACAGTTGCATCTTGTTGGATCTCTTCAACCACTTTCTTTTTGTTGTGTGCAGACCTACGACAAACAGACAGCAGAGGCTGTACCTGCGCCATGTCCTGCAGTGGACTTATTATTTTGGAAGTTGGTCCCAAGAATAACCTAGTTTTTAATCGAGGCACAAGACGTTCCTCCCACATATACTGGTAGTTAGAATGCTCTGAACAGCAACCTTATAGGTGTGAATATTGGTCTCCTGTGTTGAGAAAGAAATATCGGCTGATGCTTCAGAATAGTGCTGAGGAAGATATTTCGGCCTAAGAGGGACGAGGTAGCAGGGTAGAAGAGAAGACTGCATAATGAGGAGCTTCACCAATTGTTTTTCGGGTTATCAAATGAAGAAGAAGGAGATGGGAAGGTCATATGTCACGTGTGGGGAAAAGGATAGGTGCATGCAGGGTTTTGGTAGGGAAATCCAAGGAAAAAAAGCCACCTGCAAGACAAAGACGTAAATAGGCCGATATTATTAAAATTGATTTTCAAGTAGTGGAATGAGGACATGGAGTGTATTGATCTGGCTTAGGATAGGGTCAGGTGGCGGGCTCTTGTGAATGCGGTAATGTACCTTCGGGTTCCATAAAATGCTTTGAATTTCTTGACTAAGTGACAGTCGGTTAGCTTCTCAAGAAGAACTCTGCTCCATGTAGTCAGTCAGTAAGAATAGTAAATTAGTTAGTTAGTTAGTTGGTTGGTTGGTTGGGTTGGTTAGTTACACCATTGCAACAGTCAACGAAAACTATAGGCAGACTACACAGCCTACAGAATTTGCAAAGATGTGCAGGGTAACATAATGGACCCTTTTAATATTCCTTAAATATATTAATGAATTTGTGGTTCGCTTTGCTTCGGTTTTCTATGAACACCTGTTTGCCCACGAACACTGCAAAACCTGAGCTGAAATTTAGCCAGTCTCTTGCGTTAGCTAGCTAGCATACGCACTGTAGGTAAGCTCGGATAGTTTTTGAAGGCACCTGATTATAGAATTCATGTTTTGTGCAAAACATGGCAGAACTGGGGCGAGATCCTGCCCACAGCCATAAACTCTATTAGACTACCTGTTTACGTATACAGGCTGCTTCTTGAAACCTCCAGCATATAACAAACGCTTCAGGCAGGTGTGTGATAGGTGTTAACGAGCTCTGTAGACCAGAACTGCACAAATCCCAGTAGTCTGGTTCGCCAGGACGACTGTTCCTCACAGTGGCGCCAAATATTTAGAACATAATCGTTCCAGTTTTTTTTTATCATTTCACACGCACCGAGCAGAGAGCACCAGATAACAGTGAGAGGTTCACAGGTTATTACAGGATTATCGGTCCGTAGTACGGAAAGTCCTTCGTGCCAGTCATCTGGCGCCTAAAATTTGGAGGTGGCTCCCATATTTTTGGAAAGTTTGTAGATCCCTGCTGTAGAATATGAAATTAGTGCTTTTTAGATCCCAAAGGTTGCACCCTTTTAAGATCATCAATGGGTTTAATTTTCGTTAAACGTTTCGTTTAATTAGACCTAAAATAAGAATTAGGCTTAGGCTTATGTGTAACTAGACCCAGAGACTATATTTGTCTCCTCAGTCAGCTGCTAAGTTACGTTCTTCTTCTACTTCTTCTTCTTTAGGCTCTTCGGGTTATATTTTCTGATCCGTTCCGGTCTGAAATCAGCCCCAATCAACGAACATTTTGAAAAACCTTTCGTTACAGATTACCTGCTGAGGACAGACCTGCAGTCACATTCCTACGTAGATCTACATAAGAAAACTCGGAAACACGAGCCTACTCTCTTGGGATTCGAGCCCGCGATTCCCATCTTCGAAATGTCCGAGCTCGAACGCATCTTTGACAGAACGGCTACTGCGACCGGCTCTTTAGATTTACTCTCATGTAAGTCCCCCAAAATTTGGATTAACGTTATTGCACGTAATGGTAAGCGAAAATGCCGTAGTGTACGTTGCTGATCAATATTGGGGAATGAGGAGAACCGGTTCCTTACTCCGTTATTGTAAGCAGCAGAGGTGTTCCTCTTTCAGCGAGAAATTGGCAAAGTTGTTCTGTACCAGTCATCCTTGTGCCACATATGTCCCTTCAGGAGCCAGCTTGTACGAGTATGTTTTGTCGCTGTAGGCACATTCACAGCACTAAAAGTACTGTTTGACTCCAAACACGTGCATCGGAAAGAACATAAGAGAAACTCTCTTTATCAGGTCGTTATCTTCTGTTCAGGGAATAGAGAGGAAAGACTTCTGTAGGGTACAGTTATTTATCCTCCATAATGCATCACAAATGTAATATTTAATGACAGCATCTGAATGCAACGAACGAATTTTGTAGGAAGATTTAAATGATGTGAAAGATCTACAGGGTGTTCTAATCCGCATGAAAACTCAAATTAATCTACACGATATATAAATTTTTAATTTGTAACTCAAATCGACCACAATGTCCTAACATTACAGAGAAAAACCAATTAGAGCCGTACAGGTGGTCCTGCTCCTTGGTTTGATGTTTGTGTGACAGTGCATCATTGATACAATAATATAAACAGCCAACTAGATGCAACAATAACAAATTTTATTGATAATTGCAATCAGCTCAACATGTTTCGGGCGATAATTTCGCCCATCCTCAGGAGCACTAGACTGTGTTTACAGCTTGTGGTATAATGCACCGGCTATGCTGC
>Ga0136643_10006574_pt1 | contig 16667 bp, 4 predicted proteins | sample TergutLab28metaG_FD_96883 | JGI IMG/M metagenome (GOLD analysis project Ga0136643, IMG submission 96883) | Labiotermes labralis P1 segment gut microbial communities from Petit-Saut dam, French Guiana - Lab288 P1 (version 3) (version 3) | ecosystem: Host-associated > Arthropoda: Insects >... | reverse complement strand
CTGGCACCATCCGCACCGTACACAGCGGCTCTCAAGACCACCACCCATCCAAAAACTCGGTGCAGAAAACCATATGCTGCAACTCAACATCTAAGGCTCCTGATGATGGGCGTATGTACCCGAAACATGTCGAGCTAAGAATATATCAATAAAATTACCTAGTTGCATCAAGCTGACATTTCACTTTATTTCATATTTTATAAATCAAGTTGACCACGACATGTAACAACGAACGAACGGCAACGGGATGCCAAAAACAATATTGATTTAGAGATCAAATGGACGAAGACGACTTGGAAGAACTTTGAAGAGACTATTAGACTAGTCCGAAACAGGTCTATCAACGACAAACTCGTGACGGATGATGATGATGATGATTATTATTATTATTATTATTATTATGACTGTCCTCAGGGATGTGATGCTGTAGGATGTGGTAGAACGTACCTAGGTCTGGCATGGAGGCTACTACTTCCATGTCCCCAAGGCAGCAAGCAGTCCGCTTCTCTGAACTTATAGAATATTTCCCCCAGACTATAAACCGCACCACATCGCAGAAGTCACTAGGCCTAATACTCGTTGCTAGCAATTGTTTCTGTAATCTGATATTGTTTTTATTTTTATCCTTATTAAAATTAAATTATATTAAAACTCTGGATTAATTGTATGTGTGGCCCACCACTGCTTAGACATTCGTTCTACCACCATGATTACCCATAATTTCCGTACATTCCTTGAAGTAAATGCTGAAAGTCATTTAGCCACAGGTTTTTGTAATGGCACAGACTGCATTCTCTGTGAGGTACGAGCTGGAGTTTCGTACATAATGTAGAGCATATTGTTAAGAGTTTTTTCCTAGTCAATTTCTATTGTGCAGTTTATCATTTGGAATTTTATGATTTTACATTCCAGGTGGTTTTTATGATCCCCTAAGCTATTTACATCCATTTACTAGTTTTATTATTTCATTCCGGTCAATCGTGAGCTATTTCCTTCCCTTTTCATTATTTAAACTTAAAATTCATGCCTCATGATATCTGGAATAATAAATGACGTCTCTGTTGCATGTGTAATCACATTCTAAACTGCCATGACTGATTCTCTGCAACACCATGCAGTTCAGTTTCCTGTTACTGAAGTTCACCCAACTGATGAAACGAAATTTCAGATAGCATCTGATACAGCTGACAGGCCTTTATGCAAAGATCCAAACCTGCCTATATTGCAGCTCCAACTCCAATGAGCATTCATGAAAATCGCACCTAACTGGCTGTGTAGTGATAATGTTCTAGGTATCCCGTTCGAAAGTTGGGAGAGTCCTGACTGACGTACGTGTATTTCGTGGTCTGTGGCTTATAAGACATCATCAACACTATATCAGACACGAATTTTAGCTTGGGTACAAGATCACATACCTAGAATTCTATACCAGGAGGGACAGAAGCAGGATTGCGTTGTTACTGAAGGGAATGTTGAAATTAAGGGGAACTGGTAAGAAAATACATAACGGGAGATACTCTGTCTGTGTAGGTGAAGAAAGTGTCAAACATATATTGCTGAGATATATAAATTCATGTAGCAGACCAACCAATGCACACCGGTAAACTATTTTTATCATTTATTATATATTACTTTCATGTTTCGGTCGCTGATGCAACCATCATCACGGTACCTTCACAAGAATACTGATAAAATACAACAAACTGCCATATTGCTTAAGTAAAACCACTTAATGTTGTAATGGACTTCTCAAGGTCTCCTTATGGTCATAAAATTTCGGATTGTATATTGTTAAAAACAGATAAAATTTTAATTTTAAAAACAATTAAGTTCGGTGCGTTCCTGTTGTATGTAGTTGTTATACACCCTGTTGTATGTAGTTGTTTTACATCCTCTTAAAAGAACAGATGCTTAACACAGTGGAGATCGCTTGAGACTTAAGCAGTATGGCCAGTTTGCTGTACTTTATCAGTATTGTTTTGAAGGTAACCTGGTGACGGTCGGAGCAGCGAACGAAACATTTAGATAATATATAATGCATGATAAACTTTAATTTCATACGTGTACATTTGCTAGTCTTTATGTGCGTCATCCCCGTTGTGTGATATACAATTAGTATGGCAATATATGTGCGTGGCACTTACCGTCGAACACAACTATTTTATTGGTTGATTACTGTAAGGTTTACAACAACATGTTTCGGCCCTATTCCTGTGCCATCATCAGGTTGTATCACGACCTAGAGTAGGCCATTACCAATAAGTAGCATGTAGTGTAGCCTACTGTAGGTCGTGATACAACCTGATGATGGCCCAGGAATAGGGCCGAAACATGTTGTTGTAAACCTTACAATAATCAACCAATAAAATATTTGTGTTCGACGGTAAGTGCCACGCACATATATTGCCATACTAATTTGCTAGTCTGCCACACAAATTGAGATATGCCTTTAATGCAATGTTATGCACCATTCTAGGTTCAATGCTGAGGTGTTCAGATGCTTGGAAATGGAGAATGGAATTGTTAAACAAAAATTGGTTGACTATGAATAGGAGGTAGACAGTAGAATATTAAGCTGTAGGCCTTCTAACAAAGCTGTGGTTACCTATCTAGCCAGAAACTTAAGGTTAAAATATCGGTGGTTCAATAGGAAAACATTCTCTAAGCATTGTGGTTGAGTGGCACACGGACTGTCACCGTCAAAATGCGGGGTTGTTCGGTAGGTAATCTTGAGACAACGGGAATGTTCTGAGCTCAGTAGATATTCTTATTAGTTCACGGTCTTCCTCAGTCGGTCAAAACAAAAACTATGGTAGTGCACTGACAAAATCATGACGGTTTCCTTCTAAACGACGAAGCGCTAACCCCGAGCGCTGCAGAAATCGTGGCAGCGTCTTGTTATTATTTACGTAAATAGGTTTCGGAGCGTCTTTCATGCAGTGGATATGCATGTGTTGGCTAATGCCGTAAACACAGTTGAGTTTATAGGTTTTGTACAAAGGGACAATGTCAAGTGGAACATGTGAACACTGAGTGACGCCAGCGAACAAAACGCAAATGTTAGCGGCGAAACACACAAAGGAAAATAAGCCTGTTCTTTGTGCCTAGCACCCGAACAAGAACCGTTCCTGTGTTTCAAACAAAACAGACATAAAAGTCAGCCATTTTAATTCCGCCTTCAGTTTCAACAGCCATTTTGAAGCGGCCCGAATTCAATTGCAACCCACAAGGCATTATCCTGACTTGTGTAACTTACTGCCTCAAATTCTGAAGAAAATAGTGCATTTACTCGCCCTTCTTACTGCGCCGCCGAATTTCCATTTCCTATGCCATAATTTGGACTTATTTATAAAATTTCTTCTCTCTTTCTTTCTTATTTTCCTGTTTCTTAACTTACTGCATTCTATACAAAAAGCAGGCCTACATGAGATGCAAACGTGGCAAAAGGTGTCTAGGCCCATACGTCTGTCCGTATATTCAATCTCGCAGAATCAAATTAAAAATGAGGTCAGCAGGACATCATTCTGAGGTGTGTCATCCCCGTTGTGTGTATAAAAGACTAATAGTGAGGTAAATATCAGTCATGAACAGATTGTAACGCGTAACGATGATGAGATCTCAGCATCACCCCGCAATATAGGCATATATATTTTACTTTTTTAGCAAAATTGTAATAACCTGAAGATGGCCGCTATTGGTCGAAACATGTAGTTATGTTTTGCTATTAAATATCATCATAAATCCATACTACCATAGTTGTGGTTTTATGGCTGATATTTACCTCACTATTGGCAGTACAGTTCTCGTGAAACAGCTATTTGTTGTAACACACCGATATACACTTTTACAGAAAAGTGAAAAAATTGACAGATCCGTAACAGACCAAAACTTAAACACGTTATGTTTTTATGAAAGTATAAGAAGAGGCTTTTTTTTGTGGCTACATTTTGACAGAAGGTGTGTTTATAACATAAATATCTAGCAATGAGGGAATCGCAGTATGACAAATTGTGTGGGTTATGAAAAATTGCTGTTTCATGAGCAATATGTCGCAAGTATGAGACACAAAAACGCACATAACACATTGATCGAAAAAAAATAAAAAAGGGAAGCGGTTACTTGAACGAGACAGGCCTAGACGGAAGTATAATATTAAAGTAGGTTTTAAAAAATAAGTTGCGAATTGAATGCAATTTAATTTTTCGCATTTTTTGTGCCTGTACAAAATCAGTAAAAAAAACACACAATAGAAGGAAAATATATAAATATTTATTGTTATGACTAGAAGAAATATTCACGGATGGATAAAAATATTCTATTGTCAACAGTGTCTTGTGTAGCCCCACCTTCGGACCTTTAGAAGCATGTGAAGGTGTTTCAGTATTGTAATCGAAATATGTGCGGTTCTTCTGTGTGATATTTATATATAATTACATTCCGTGTCTTTGGTAAAGTGCCTTGTATTGATTATGGTTTGAACAGTCTAAAATGATGTCCAGTGGTGGACAGTTGTAAAAACTGTAACATAACTTCGCAGCTCCAAAAATGAATGTAAAGTTTCTATATTAGGGGCACAAATGTCAGATTCTGAAGAGGAATCTGCTGTACTGAGTTAAGACATCTAACCAGGTGGTGAACCGACCGTCAGATACGTCAGCACGTTATTGTTTTGGGCCTACACAATCATTTTTTTAAAGAACACATTTTCCGTCGTTTGAAATAATACTCACTGGATTATTTCCAACGCGTGTATTGAAATATAATGCCCCCGTCTTCGGGTTTACTTGTTCCAAAACAACCGTCACAGCATAATGATTATTTGCACTGTAATTAGTCCCCGATTAACGTCAAATTAGTAAATACTACATATTCCAAAAACAATTCTGGAGCTATAAAAGGTAAAGTTCACCCGAGAACAGGAAAGAAAGGCCCAGAAGGGGATTAGATGTACTAGTACTCTTTCTTCAACCTCGGCGCTAGATGGGTTGAATTTTCAACGTCACGCCCCGGCCGCTTTACCCTCGCGGAATGACCCGGGACCCATTGTATTGAAGCTGGGTGGGCCTCAGGGCCGTTCTGGATGGGTGCGGAAAATTTCGCCTCCACCGGAATTCGATCCCCGGACCTCTCAGTCTGTAGCGAGTTGCTATACAAACTGCGCTACCCCGGCCAACGTTCAGAAGCCATGTCTTTGAAAATTTCTCTAGACACAAAACACAAAATACGTAACTGGCCATTGTAAATATTTCCTCTCACTAAACAGGAGCACAGGTGCGGTCACGCACACTGACTTCTAAGTCACAGAATTAGAAAAAAATAATAAAATGGGCGTTACAAAAATATGTTATGAAAACTTCTAGTGATCTTTTGTGGCATCTTGTAGTCTCACCAAATTTTCAGGAAAATATACAGCCTCGGCCTTCAGGATCGATAAGGAAGAAAGAAACAGTCAGTAAAATCCTCCGAGCACTACGTACCCACCACCAAGTCTTCTGTCAGTACATACCCCCGGAAACTTGGTTCCCACCCCTGTGTCTGCAGTGCCACAATACAGAAGACCAAAACTCCCCTTTTGCATAACTCTTTAGACGCGTACTTCCGCTCAAATTTTTACAAAACCTTTCTTGTTCCAGATTTCCATTACTTACCGGGACAACACCCCGGATTCGGACCATTTGCTCTCTTCCCAACGGCCCAGTGGTTGGACACAGCAGCGTATATGGGCTATCCGTGGCCTGAGTACTTCAGACGGCCGACGACTGCGGAACTCTGTAAACTACCTAGCACCTGCGCGTCCTCTTTAGTAAAAAGTAAGTAGCTGATTGTATTCCGTGTAATCGCACAGTAATGAAGGCGGGACAGCGATCATCTGCTGCTGGTCTGGACCAGAAGATTAACGCGGAATTCCTGCTTTAACTACTACTGTATTACTTTGCCATCTCAGGCTTTGAATTTTTAATGTGAATAATAATAATAATAATAAGCAACTGGAACCATTTAAAAATCACTCAGACAATAACTTAGCAACATAACGGGAGCACGAAATCAAGGGCAAAAAAAAAACAGCCATACTGGGCACTGCAAACATACTTCGGAGAGTACAAACGCAGAAGAACAAAACATGTCACAGTTCACCGTTTATTTTACCGACTAATTCTTAATTAACACAAATATTAAAGGCGCATTTGCGAAACTTTTCAGCGCCAGTGTAAAATCTTCAAGGAAAACAAAATGCCAGTTTCTAAAAGCAATTGTTACTAGAAGGCTGTTATTTGTAAGGTACTTCCCTCTGCACAGTGCACAGTTGACATCCGAAATGGTCTAATGTGTAGCACAAATCTGTAAACGCTGAACAGCTCCAACACTATATGCCCTCGAAACACGGTTTGTTTCAGGTACATAATTGTAAATACCCTGTGCAATGGTGGAAATAAAGTAATAATAATGTCCTGTGGGGCGCACAGATTTTCCAAAAAATGTAAAGACAACCTCAAAATCCTAGACGCCCAGAGGTGGACACGAAGCAAGTTCCGCACCGAGGACGCTCGATACAAAATTTAATTTCCCGGGATTTGTGTATCTTACAGTTTTGGAATCTTTGCACCGTGTGGCAACGAGGTGTGTTGCTGACAATCGGAGGAGTATGTTATTCAAGGTCAAAGTATGCAGAGGGCCTTAAAATAGCGCTCTTATCACGTTACACTTTCACCGCCCATACTGGGCCCTGACCGGCGCAATAGCTCCTTCCGCCCATTGGTCCAAAGTACTGTCTGTCCAGGCATCTGAATTGCTGCCTCTGTCTTCTCATTTCAAACCTGAAAATGGAGGCAGCATGCTCCAATGGAATGTCGATAACACAGTACTCTACCACACGGTTCAAAAATCCCAGATACAGAATAAATCAACAAACTTAATTCACTTGCTGAAGGGACCGTCATGAAATCAGAATGAAAGAAAGAAGACTAGTGAGGCGAGACGGGAAGAAATATGTACCAAATTTAAGTGAGGAAATATTTTAGAAAAAAAAATAATAAAAAATACGAGATTTGCCTTAGATTTTGCCGTGGTTTTCCATTGTCGCATAGGATGAATTTTGGGACAGCACTTATCAAGCACAAATTTTCCAAACAAAAATGCGGCTAATTTTAAAATTCATACCTAGGTAAGTTTCATCCTTTTTTTATAGGCCACGAAGGCCCTTAGGGTGAGTAGAGGTATAGCTCTACTCTTTCTCGGACCTCGGTACCAGGTGGGGGTTGGGGGGTCAGCCCCACGCCCCGACCGCCTCTACCCCCGGGAAAGACCCGGTACCCATTGCACAGGAGGCTGGGTGGGACCCAGGGCCCTTCTGGACGGGCGGAAAATCTCTTCCCCACTGGGATTCGATCCCGGACCGTCCAGGCCGTAGTCAGTCGCTATACCGACTGAGCTACCCGGCTAAAATTCATAACTACATTTGAAAAATAAATATCAAAATGTAATATATATCTAGAGGTTTGTCATGGTTTTCCGTAATCTCTTCAGATGTATTTCGTTGCAGTAATTGTCAATAATTCACCTCCCCTCCCCCCCTTTAAAGACATTTAATTTTTACACGTTCATTAGACACTCATGCAACATACACAGCAGGTGTGTTCCAAACAGCGTCGTTACAATATCCACGATCAGTGGTACTGTACCTCTACTTCACCAACATCTGTCTATGCACCATCTTCTTCCCCTCTATGTTGTGTTCAATTCCAAACAGGATTCACGGGTACCGTCTCACACGCGACTATAAGCAAGCTAAGTGTGTCTCTGTCACCGCTTTGCATAATGTTTTCGATTCAATATCCTTATCTCATCATTATCTGCTTCATCCTTATGGAATGGATATAGTCCGCTTCCCGGGTCAATACCTACTTCTGCGCACATTTTGTACACGGTGAAATCTGAAGCTCTCACAAAAGTCTGAAGGAGTCTGCTGCGTCTATCTTCAGATTGGACACCCTGAGAATGACGGCAGCAAGTTCCTTCGAAACGTCCGTAAATTTATACCAGACTACACGATGCCAGATCCCAGAAGGCAGTATTAATCTCCTGTTAAATTTCACTCATATCTTTCTGTTGTTTAGATCTGTAATTAAATAATTAATCTGTGATTCCGCTGTAGTTGGTTTTTTGCTAACTCTATCTTTGGTTTTGCATTTATAGTGACCATTATAATTTACCCTTCATTTCATAAACATTGACCCTCTCTTTACGTTTGCATTACCCTTCGTATCTTATAATTTAGGCTGTATGACCGGTCTAAAAAATATGAGATCTGTTACCCCAATTCCGACAAAATTTTCCAAGTATCGTGATTAGGGCGTGTGTCCTGTCCCATCTGAAAATTAACTCGACATACGACCGGACACCTTGCACGGTTGATCGGAACCTCGTAATGCCTCTTCCCACACAGGACATGTGAAAATGCATCAACGTCACTAGTCGGACTACATCCCACGCCCCGACCGATCGAGTAGCCGAAAATCCTTGCTTAAAAGTTCAAATCATTACTTCACACGTTACATTTGGTACCTATGCAATAATAGGTAAGAAGACATGGCGTCTCATATTTTTGTGCAACTGTGTCTAATATTATTTGGACAATTAAATCGAGAAGAATGATATGAACCAGTTATACAGTGTGAATTTCTCCTTACACTAACGTACGAGAAAGATCCATTGATGAAAATTTGATAGCCGCTGAGTTCGTCGATAGATTCACCCGAAATTTATATAACCCAAGATTTCTCAACGGTAATCCAATGAATCCTATCCTGATTCCAGTAAATCCAGTCTTTACACCCAGAATGTGTTTGCTTAAGATTCATTTTAATATTATCCCTTCATCTTCAACTAGGCAGGCGAAAAGTCTGCCCTAGCGATAGCACTTTGGATTTCAATTCGAAAGCTGCGCGATTCGAATCTTGGCCAGGAAACCTTATATCTTCAATGAGGTTTTCCGTCGTTTTCCTCAGTCCCTCCAGGTAAATATCTGAATATAACCTCGTTTGGAACAAAGTCCAGTTCCTTCGAAAACCTTTCAAATCCATCAGTTACCAAGCATACTACCGTCGACACTACGTGTTCTAAGATGCTAACGACGTCGTAAAACAAACCACAAGGATATCAGTTGACGGCAGTTTATTCCAAGTGAAATATTCCCTTCAAATTTCACACCAGAAATTTAGTGTTCATTTCAAAGCAGAGGATTTCACACATAGCTGAAGTAGGTCTTTTTTAAATAGTAACAGGTAGCTCCGACTGTGTGGTGCCGGTACGCACGCAATTCACCTTCTCCTATGATGTGTCCCCTCAGCAGGCCGCATTAGGCCATTAGACACGAAACCAAACCATCAGGCACTTGCGTTAAAACCACACAAAATGGCCACCTTGGCTGCCACCGACGCTGACTCATCTCAGCCCTGATTTCTGCCGGCAACAGAGCCTAGACAAGCATCCCCATGGGCTAAAGATGCTAGATGGGGAGATATACAGAGACAGGGTGAGGATTTGGAACAGGATGAATGAAGGGGGAGTGTTTCAATTCAAAGGCTGCAAACCACCTCCCACAACGTTACTGCTATTTCCCCTTGTACAGAATATAGTGCAGGCTCGCTCAAATCGCATTAAACGATGGCGGCGGTGGCGGTAGGGGATGAATTTCATACGAGAGGGCGTTCAGTCAGTGCAGCTAATTCCCATAAGACTATCTAAAACCTGTACTACGCCCGCTACCCGTGTTCGCATATCATGTCGCAGCACCCTAAGGAGACCTTCCTCGGCCTCGTAGTGAACAAAACGCGTATTGCTGCAGTGCTGATCTGGATGTGTCTGGCTGACACACGGTTGATCAGTCACTGGAAAATGCACACAAGTTCAATATCAGGGAATAAAAATAACAGATCAGTTTTATACACGATGAAATTATAAGTAGACTTAATTAAGAAGAATCGTGGTTACCAGTAAGCTTAGTATCTTACTGCATCCTACACAGGAAACAGAACACATACCGACTGGTGACAAAAATACAACACTACACGCATGATATAGGAGGGACATGAACGAGGAATTGGAAACACAAATAAAATTTCGGTATTTAAACCCAAATGGGAAGAGGTCACTTACGAAACAAAACAATAATAATAATAACAATTATTATTATTATTATTATTATTACAGAAGTGAAGGATTTATTATTTTTGCTATGTGTACACTAGTGTAAGGACTACTGTCACCGAGTGACAACTCAATTGCAGTCAGTAATAATAATAATAATAATATGCCCCTAGCGGATCTCAATCTACGATAGAGTTCAAATGAGGTCTTCTTGAAATGCCGAGTTGTTGACAGGCTGGGATTTTGGATGATCTGAGCAACTATCAGCTTCATAAATAAAGACTCTGTTCAAGAAAATGTGTTACGTTGCTAGTAAGTAACACTGTAATTCTTCTTGCTGACAAACGGTCTGTCCTAATGGAAGGCGTTTGTGAACATAATTCTGAAAATATCTGGACAGCATAAAGATAAGGTTGAGGAAAGTGGCACAATAAGGAGCTTCATAAGTAAAGTCTGCCGTGAGAATTTAAAAGTAGCCTGCTTGGAATCATTACCGTGTTTGTAAGAGCAAATAAAATGGAAGCACAAATCGTACTTCCTCAATTGGTACTCTTGTGGAAATGTCAGAAGGGGGCACATGGTGGCGCAGTTGGTTGAGGCACTGCGCTACCAGCCGGAAGGTAGTGGGTAGATCCCCGATGGTGTCACTGGAATTTTTCATTGACATAATCCTTCCGGCCACACTATGGCCCAGGGATCGACTCAGCCTCTAACAGACGTGAGTACCAGGAATATTTTCTGGGGGAGTAAAAGCAACCTTCATGTGCCGACTGTCATGAAATCTGGGAGTCTCAATCTCCTAGAACACTTAGGGCCTCTCCAGGCCAGTACAGCGATTGTTGTGCTTTTTAGGAAATTTAATCTAAGCTAGTCATATGCTAGGCGTGTGGGAATTAGAAATATGTCCTCCTAATGTGGCTCAGTAGTGCAGTTAATGTGACGCCGACTGTTGTCTGTCTGTCCGCAGGCACGGTTGCAGCCTCCGATATCTACAGTCTCCACCAACATCCGCACAACCCCGCAACGGGAGTCCCGCTAGTCGCTGGGGGTGCCTTTCCCACAGTTCCCCCTCCAGCACCGCCGCCAAGCTTCCTGCCGCCCTTTCTGGGGTATCCTCCACCACCCCCACCACCACCCCCTCATCCAGTCAGTACCACAGACCCCCTCATACCTAACGACAAACTTCTGTCGCACCCCGGCACCAAACATGCGTCAGCGTTCACTTTGGCCACCTCAACTTCTCCGGAATTTTCTCCAGGCACCCTGAGTCTCACCGTACCTCCGTCACCACCCACTAAAGCGTCATCACCTCCAAGAAAATCTCCGAGTCCTCCACCGAACGCGAGGGTAAGCAGTGATGACGCCAGTGACACCACAGAAGACACGGTGGACGTAGTGAGATCGGCGTTCCAGCAAGTCCGACCACATGGAGGGGGTCCGGAGCGACGGCGGAGTCCGGAACCGCGGCCAACTACTCTACTAACGACGCCGTGTTCCAACACTGCCACGAGACCAACGCCATTACAAAGCCACAAGACTGTCTGGAGACCCTACTAGTGAGCAATCGCTCTACTATTATGCAATTTACTTTCCGCCTAGGCTCCGTAGACCAGAGGTCCCCAAATTCATTTAGTCTGAAAATCCGTGGATGTGGATAAGAAACTCTGAGACTCAAAACCTAACAAAAACAAATTTATTTATAAGCTTTAAAAATAATTATTAATGAAACTTCATTACATCTATAAAGTACTTTTTCCATTACATTTTATGCTGGCTTTCTAGGATGAAAATTAATTCAGCAATTCTCTCCTGATTCATTTTTCGACGGCCATCCATTTTGGTCAAGATTTGCGCAGCCAACTCGCATATCCCTCTCAAGAGTCTTAGCCCTTCCCATGATGCAAAGAATTCTTGCTCTCCTAGTAAATTTCACAGACATCTATAAGTTCGTTAGTTCTTGTGACACTTGACTTATCAATGTAACGGCAAAACATTCATGGACGATATTTATGAACAAATCTCATAATTATACCCATTCATTGTCCGTTTCTCGGCCACGGCAAACTAACTCAGATCGGTGGCTCCGAAATTCTAACCCCTGGGAATGTTCACGGTTTGGCCACTTAAAGGATTTACGCCGTTATGAATTGCTCCAGTCTAGTAGCACAAACACATAGATACAAAGTACGTTTCATCCATCTTCATTGCTATTAATTCCGTAGGGCAGTGTTTCTCAACCGCCGGGCCGCGGCATCAATTATACAGGGCCGCGAGAGGTTCTCCTGGAATTTGTTATTTTAGTTTTCTAAGCAATTTTCATGAAAAAAAAATGTTTTATAGTGGAAATATTCTAAGGAGAATAATATTCATGAATGTGTCGAAAAACTCAGACCCATATATTGGCCTGAGGAAACTAGAATATGCTAAAAGATTTCATTAGTCCAGTGATCGATAACTAATTTAAATGTAATTTGATATTTGTCAACATGCCACGCCGTATACATAAGTGTACTAATACTCTTTATGATTATGCCATAATTAATTATGAATACTTATGTTAGTTTAATGTATGAACTTAAAAAAATGGAAAGATATTTACGAGTAAATTTGTTGGGACCGGGCCCTCGTCTTACGAAAAAATAATTTACCGGGCCGCGGTCTCACAAAGGTTGAGATACACTGCCGTAGTGGACTGCACTCACACACACCTTTTGTGAGGGCGGCCCTGTCACTGATCTCCTTCAGTCCGTATTTGCACACTGTCCCGAAAATAACCAAAATCATGTTCCATCTATCTGTTCCCCCAAACGCGGAAACACAAGAGACCTTCAGAGTGCAAAATGCATTTCCTACCTGTCCTGCTAAGTACCTTGCGTCTGCACACAAAAACCATCCTCCTCCGCCTAATGGCCGCAACATAATCTTAAAAGCTCCCTCGTAAACCAGATTCAAGCCTCAAACGCTATAGTGGCCGGTAACATAAAGTATTTCCAAGAAAGATTCAGCAACAGAAGGAGGGTACGAGTTTCATATTTCTTGCTCAGTGTATCTCTGTGCAGGAAATTAACTGTTTGCAGCCTTGACCAAAACACTGTTTGACTGTACGGGTCTGCACACTTCACTGTCCCCTGATGGCGGTGCAAAATTCTTTAACATTGTCAATCTAAGGGCACATCAGTCTGATAAACAGCTTTATAATGATACGATTTATTTTGTTTTACACTGCTGTGTCATGTTTCAGCTTAAAGCAAGCCAACTGTAAAAATTACGACGAGGTTTAATACAATTGTCATAGTGTTCTAAAATGTGTGAAGATATAAAACAAAATAATTCGTTTTATTAATAAAATTGTGTCACGCTTATTTCGCCATTATTTACACTTCGCAAGTCGGTGCCAGTTCGAAAACGGGGTATTTTAGTATTCTAGAGCAACAGATCAAGTCCAGAGTAACATACTTGATAATTAGTGACATCAAGTGCCCTACATAAACACACACACACACACACATATATATATATATATATATATATATATAATACATCTCCTTCAGGCGTGTTTCCGTATGCCACCAACCAATGACAAACTGGTTAAGCTGACTATGATAAGCTTGGAAGGTATGTCTGCGGCAGTAAGTCAAATTTCTTAGATGAATAATCGGTAATGTTTGAATCAATCACTGATTTTGAATGCCTAAATCATTTTACTTTTGAAGATTCGTGTCTTACGGGATGTCGCCATGTAGATTGGTATATATTTAACATTTAAAACTTCAATTTTTAGGCACGTTCGCAAAATTGCGAAAAGCGACAATTAGCTTCGTTATGTCTGTCCGTCCGTCCGCATGGAACAATTCGGCTCTCACTGGATGGGAAGTCGTCATTTAATATTTGAGGATTGTTCGAAAAATCTGTCAAGAAAATGTAGGTTTCGTTAAAATCAGACAAGAATGGCCGCTATTTGAAGACCTAAGCACATTTATGATAATATCTCGCTGAAGTCTTCTTAGAATCGGAAATGTCTGAGATATAATTTGTAGAATAAATCGAAGCACACTTTTTCCCACATTCTTGCTGTTTATAAAACATGGTGAATAAAACATTGTAGAGCCACACAGGCCACAGCAGACGACATAACACGGCGCATGCCCTCTGCATGCTTGATAACTAAGGCTACAAACACATATTCAGAATATATAATACTTATTGTTTTTCCAAGGCAACTGCTACCGGAGCGTGCCTCAGTGTCACGTTATGTACAAAATGCCTTGTCTTGTTAAGTGTTGTTATTTTTGCTCTTACAAGATAGACGGATGCGTGGTCTTTTATGTGTAGCAAAACGTAAGGCTGCCTTACATTAGGTTCTGATGGTAGTGGCTACGGTCCTTTTCTAATAGGATTACATGCCTGACACTCGGGTAAATAAATACGTACATTACAGAAGGAACTGCCAGCTCCATCTTCAGATTGGTAGAAACAGCACGGTTATACGAACCATTGATAAATTTCTACCGGATTACAAGGCCTCATACCCCAGAAGATGGCAAAATTTAGTTCAAAGATTCTCAAACGCGCTGCGATAATTTATGTGTCAAGTGAGTAGTTCCACACGTGATCACAGCAGACGCCAGGAAGAGTGAAGTTAGTATTTAAAGTCTAGCATGGATCAAAATACATGGCACAAATCCCAAAAGTCCAATCTCGTGTGTACAGTATTACTTGATATTAATAATTGGCATTAACAACAATAAATCTGAAAAATAGATTAATATTTTAATTAAATATAATCTTATTGAAATTGTCATCTCTTGACTGATATCATGTCAAGTGATAAATTACGTTTATTATTCTCCTACATTGATAGTAAGACGTGCGTGTACAAGAACAGTACAGTGAAGGCAGAAATGATTGTGAGCAGGTATTCCGAAATTATATGCACTTGTACCTAAACAATCGTGACACAAACAGTAGAGTAAAATAAAACAGGGTGCTGTGAAAGTAACTAATAATGAAAAAACAAGTGAAAAACATTTTTGTATCTTAAAAATTAATTCGAAAATAAGTTTATTTCAAAAAAAATATTCTTTACATAGGTACAGTACATAGGCACAGTACATACGTACAGTACATAGGTACAGTACATTGGTACAGTACATTGGTACAGTACATAGGTACAGTACATAAGCACAGTACATAGGTACAGTACATTGGTACAGTACATAGGTACAGTACATAAGCACAGTACATAGGTACAGTACATCAGGTTCAAACATCCGACCCAAGCAGTCAAATGATATTACTTATTTGCACATGAATCAGTCACAATATGAAGTGTCTCTGGGAGATTTAATAGCACTCAAGTGATATAACTTTGAGTCATGAAAGTGCTCGACAACAAAACTCGAAACAAGGCTAAATATTCATTTTTAGTGAAAGCAAGCCACGTGATATCTGAAATTATGAAATATTGTTACCTACTTCTGTGTATTGCTTAGAATATTTATATCAAGTAATTTTGTAGACATGGCCGTTACGAATAATGAAACCTGATAAAGAATAGAAATTATGTATCTTTGTTACAGAGAACAAAGAGCTGAACGGATGGCACTAGACGTTTATCAATGACATATTGTTGATAACAACATAGAAATTATGTTCTGTGTATTTGGTAACATTTGACATGACAAGTGAATTTTTGCACAACTTAACGCCTGTTCGAACTCCATGTAATCCATACAATTTTATATCAACCTAAATGCTTCCTCTACAGTTCAGACAATCAGTAATTTAAAAATGAATGTAATGCTGAACATATATATGACACTACAGGGTGTTATCAAAGCACAGTATTAAAGGATGGCAACGTTGGAATACTTTGGTAAAGAGAGAAACTAGTATGGAAGGACTAAAGTGGGAAAAAGCTCAAATGCTTTAAAATATTTTCTATAAGACACATTTGTTTCAATTAATTGCATATATAAATACAAATAACATGTCATGGCACTGGTTTTGTACAACGTTTCTTTGGATTTTTATAGTTGTGTTTCAACTCTGTCTTTTGTTCATTAACAGATTTAAAGTTGTACACATCCCATGCAATCCATTAACTGCAAAATATTTGTCCCATCCAATTGCACATACAGTATAAATAACCATATGTGTAATAAATGGCTATTTATAGTTATATAATTATATGTTATAAGAAATTGTTTTTACTTACGTGTGCAATTAGTAGGAACAAATATTATGTAGTTAAATGTTAATAAAAATCCCATCAGATGCAACAGTATGCAGATATTTATTTACTGCAAAGTCACTCTACATGTTTCGGGTGTCACAGCACCCATCATCAGGAGTACTAAAAACTGCTGGAGGGAAGTAGCTGTACCAGTATTATGACCTGTACCGGAGGCTGCGGTTACAGTTTTTAGTACTCCTGATGATGGGTGCTGTGACCCCCGAAACATGTAGAGTGACTTTGCAGTAAATAAATATCTGCATACTGTTGCATCTGGTTGGATTTT
>Ga0136643_10006570_pt1 | contig 16673 bp, 9 predicted proteins | sample TergutLab28metaG_FD_96883 | JGI IMG/M metagenome (GOLD analysis project Ga0136643, IMG submission 96883) | Labiotermes labralis P1 segment gut microbial communities from Petit-Saut dam, French Guiana - Lab288 P1 (version 3) (version 3) | ecosystem: Host-associated > Arthropoda: Insects >... | reverse complement strand
TCTTTAAGCTTCTCGTTACTATTCCAGTGGCTCCAATTATTACTGGTACAATCGTACATTTCAGGTTCCACATTCGTTGTATCTCTATACACAAACTCTTGTATTTTAACTTCTTTTCTGCTTATTATTATTATTATAGTTATTATTATTATTATTTAATGTCTTGTTGATCAGGAGGTACAGCTCTGCACATACCTTTTAACACAATCTGAAATTTTACTGACCACAAATATTTTACGCTTTTTAATAACTGTATATAACTGTATATTTAAGTAATTTTAAACAATTCCATTATATTCAGCATGACATATATCAATTGCTGTATATACAGAACAGTACCTCCTGATGATGAACAGTAAGCCTGCTCGAAACATGTAGAGGTTAATTATTTAAATGAATTGAAAATAAATAGTGCATCCTGTTGGTTCTTATTCTACAGATTACTACTACTACTACTATTATTACTACTACTACTACTATTACTACTACTACTACGACTACTACTACTACTACTACAACCACCACCACTACCAGTAGTTCCATTCTAGCAGTGCCTGCAGCCTTCTTCTTGATGCACTGCTCATTCACTGACTTAGTGTTTCCGGACTTTGTCGTGGTTATGTCAACTTACTTCGTAGTTAGTCAACAAACTACCGATATCCTTACTCAAATTCCGTCATTGTTTTTAGAGCGCTTTCTTGTGCCCTCGAGGATCTTATATGGGGTCTATACTTTTTAGCATATTCATGAATGACCTAACCAGCGGTCTTTATACAGACGGTCTTCTTTTCGCTGACGACGAAAACGTTTGGTATGCAGTATGCTGATTGTGTACAAAATAAGTGCGCTGCAGATTTCACAAAACTTAAAATCAGTAGAACCAAGACTTATTTCTTTCTCAAGGAAATGTACCGCTCTGACTTACAATTAAGACCCTTAAAACACTGCAGGACGCGTACTGAATTTGGGCAAGACCTGGGAGTCTTTACTGATTCGAAATTACATTTTTATCATACAATTTATATATTTTCTCATTTTATTCAGTTTCTGGTTCTTGTATACGAAATAAAATTTTATTTTTCGTCCCTCCAGTGTTTGGTCATGTTTTGCCCTAGACTCCATTCTTATTGGCAGTGTGTTTCTATTACGTCAGATACCAAACAGCTGGAACGCATCCGGTGAAAATTTTCAGTTATCTTTCCAAATTTTTTTTCTCTCACGCTCTTGTAGTAATGTTCAAGCACTGGAAAACTGAAAGTTGCTGGCCTTAAATGAGAGGACGTTTCGTTTTGGCTTGTTAACGTCTTCGAGTTTTTACCAGGATCCTTAGAGTCTTCTTCCATTTTCAGTAGGTGCTGTCCATATAAAAGTTTTCCTTCTGCTAGATGCACACCACCTGCTTATTTGGTTTGTGGTGGCAGTAGTATATTTGGAGACCAAAATGTTGCTCTTAGTCAGATTTTGTATCAGAAATTCAACTGATTTTATGTATTTTACCAACATGTTAGAAATTAAAATATATTGAGTGTACCTATGTTAACATGTTTTCACTGTAAGTCTGATTTATTTGTTATATGAATTGTAAGGACTGTCTGTTCCTTGTTTTTGTTGCTTTAACCTTTTGGCGCCGGAATTATTTTTTTTTTAATTTTAGCACACACTGTATATAAAATGTGAATAACACAGGAACCAAATACGTTAGAATTATGAAACAAACTGCATTTTGAAGAGAAAAAAAAACGGAGAGTATATACCGTGTTTAAAATATTCAGTGCCTTTATTTGTTGAATAAATATATAAAATGCAACTTTGGAGGTTAGCGGTGCGGTACGACCACTATAGTTGTCATTAGGTGTCAAGAGGTTAATGTACATTATTTTTGTGTGATGTTGCTGGTTTTGATATAGGCCATTAAATTATTTTGTCGGTTTGGAAATATACAGGAAATTAATGCTATCATCATCATCATCATCATCATCATCATGCTTCTTCATCACATTTAGTAACTTCGGCAACATATCCAAATTTACTTTTCTGCTGCAAGAGTTTTAAAATATTACTGGAGAGAAGAGATGTAAATCGCTGGCGATAAAAGAGATTTCTGAACAATTAATCTTATGTCAGGTTCTCTCCCTACCTTAAATTTGTTACGTCGTCCATCAAAACTGACAGACATAGATTAGTTTAAGTAAATTTATTAGAGTCCTTAATGCAAAACTCAGCTGTTTTGAAAATATGCAAAAAGTTTCAGCAAAAAAAAAAAAGCTACTGGCGAAAACCTCTGCCTTGGAACCAATGTGAAACGCAGTTCTTTAACAATAAGAATGAAGGCTGACACTTATCTGATTAATACATAAAGTTTAAGTTTCACAGCTCCTCTGAATATCGAGGAGATGGAAGAGTAACAATAAGATGGATGTCGCAGTGATGCATAATGGCACTGGTTCAGGATCGTTTCCTTTTGTTTTATTTTGTATTTATATTTTATATTGCGAATTTATTGTATGCTGATTTGTAGTGTATTTCGAGTTCTACTGTCACAGCCTGTGAATACGTACTTTTCTCGTCATGAATACCGACAGGCGCGCAGGCCGTTTGGAAACGAAATTTGCAGCATGTGATTGATAATTTAAATAGTTAATAAAATGTAAATGAAAGGTAAGTATTGTTGGAGGGTGCTTCTTGCAATGTTTTATTATTTTACTAATGGCAGGTACATTGACTGTTTATCATTGACCTATGCGACCAATAAAAGTAAAAACTAAAAAAAGAAAAAAAGTATTACATTTTAAAAAAACAAAAAACATTAAAAAAGGAAACATTCAGGGTAAATATAAAGTCCTAATGCTGAGGGGTAGTCACAAAAAATAGTGATAATAAAATAACAAAGTCAATTTTCCATCATTTTTATCGTAGCCTGCCAGTAACAGGTAACAGACTGGCCTAGACAAAGGGCAGTTGCAGAGTTCAGACTGTGCGTTGGGCATGATTGCTTGGATGCTTCTTGCAATGTACACAAACATTAATTTACCATAAACCTACTGGTTTCAGTTCATTCCGTGAATAATTAGGTTACGAGGCTGTAGGTAAAGTTCATAGTATTGTAGCGCATTGTTTTCACAACCTAAAATAATTTAACGCAGTAAGTAACCACGATGCTTTAAAAATTTCAGCAAAATGTTTTAGAAACATATATTGTTGGGCCTCATAATGAAGTGAATTAAGAATTTAAGCTTCATTGACTGCTGAAGCTGAGGTTTATTTTACCTTAGGTTCGTTGGCTATTATTATTATTATTATTATTAATCTGTGGAAGAGTATACCATTTATGACAGGCCTGTTTGTCCTTGTACGCGGTATGCGAGAAGTTGGTTTATGTGTTCTGCGTACGGATAATATGACATTCAATGCACTGAATGAAGAATTTAAAAATATGCGAATAACTACGCACAGATTTACCTGTGTATTTTAAGGTATAACATGTGTAATGAAAACGTACAGTTAACAACAGGAACAATTTCTAAAAAAAAAAAAAGTGTTTGCAACTTAGGCGAGTGTGCTGCTCTTTTTAGCGTATTTTTACAAAATGTCTTTAGTAATATAACCTTTATCTCCAAAAATAAACAGTTCCTAATTTTTCAGAACTGCTTCGTTATTCTGTCTTGGCTTTCATAGAGAAAGGGTGGGGAGACTTTCCTCATTTCAAACGTCTACGCAGGCAACACATCATTGTGCTGCGGGCAAAATGTCACCTGTGAGCTACGGGTTAAGTAACGTTGTTCTAGGATATGTGCTCTTGAAACGCACTGTCACTACCACAGCTCTTCAAAGAACCCACAACTTTGAACACCACCCTATTTGCACCACAGTATGTGTTTATTGCCCCTGGGAAAATGTGTGATGAAGCAGGCCATGCTCACAATATCAGCATGCCGGAAATTGCGACGAAAATGAAATTTTGTTAAAATAAAAATTGTATCATTTAATACTAGCGTTCATTTTGAATGCAAATCGAGTAATGTATTTCGAAAGAAGGAGGGGCGTATATAAGGTCTAATGAGTTCGCCTTCCAACAGTATTTTGAAATTAGTATTCAGTGCTATCCAGAGACCGAATGCAAGCAATTTATGGGCCGAAAGAGTAAAAAAAGTATAAATAAAAATTCTGCATACAGAAAAATTAGTGTGTAAAATAAAATAGTCTGTAGATGTTTCTGTAACATCAGAGTTCAAGAACTATGGCAATTTTTGTCCCGTTTAGTAAAACTAATTTTATTCGTCTTTACTTTCAGAACAGAAGAAAACGAGAGAACAAATATTAGAAAGGTAACAGGTCTACTATTATTTATTACAAAATTATAAAGCTTTCTCAAATTCTAATTTTTAAGTTTCTTTTTTTTTTATTTTTTCTGTAAATATTACAACTAAGTGCAAGAATCTGTCGTACGCAAATTATGCTCTCTTGTTTTCTATGTGACTTCAATTTAAGCATTTCTCGCTACAATAAACGTTCAACTGGGCACAGTCAAGATGCCTGCAGACACGCATAAAGTAGTCACCAAAAATGACTGATATATGTTCCAGAATTTATTTGAATTTCGGATATTTCGAAAAATTAAAATAACCCAGTTTAATATTTCATGACATATCCGTCAGTACTTCTAAATTTTTTTTCACGTAGATGAGTAGAGAGGGGTGGGGGGGGGGTCATGCAAATAAATTCAAATAAGTGAACATTGAAACTGTTCTGCTCTACAGCGCACTGGATTTATTATATTGTAATTTGCTTAAATACACTTAGGAGTGACAACGTATGTCGGAATTTATACAGAGTTATCAGAAATACTGACCTTCTAAATACCGGGGTTCGTGACCTCGTATAAATTTTACAGATGTGATGCAAATTGCGATGTTTTCTTTAGGTGAGCATCGCCGTTAAACATGCCGATGTGTTCCGATCGCAAACAAAGGCGAAGAAGAAAAGAAAAATTAAGTCACGAGAAGTAAATTAATAAAAAATGAACCACGCTAAAGTAATTTCTTCAGCGTAAGAGATGTTTAGTAGAGATAATATATTTAAGCTTATGTAAGGTAATCCAACAAATAAACACTTTTCAAATTAATGATTAATTCACTTTAAAAGTAGAAAAGTATTTAAGCTAATTACCAAGAACTTAGAATTTATTTTTTTAATATTAAAACATGATGTAACTCGGCGTAATGAACAATAACAATTTTGTAAATTAACCTATTGGAAGTTACATAGTTATTGGCTAATGAAATAGAAATAAGAGAATCGCGTTACAGCCATCAGATTTGTGACAGCGTTTCTATCCAACCGTCATAGCATTTCGATAAATGAATGTGTAAATGGATGTATTTTGGTTGAAAAGGTATTGCTTAAGCGATTATTCTCTGAATTTTTGGAATAAAAATGGCTTTGTATTACATTTCGAAAACAGAACATCATAAATCGGTCTGTTTCCTGTCCGCTGTAATACACACAGACATGAGAGTGGATAACCGTGTAATGTACGCATGAATACGTCCTCTTTTCTTCATGATGTTATGACAGATGTACTGAAACCTCTTTCCACTATTCACTCGTAAATGTGTGTGATAACAGCAGATGAAACAACATCGCGATATGCAACAAAAGAATTCAGTTTGCTTTATGCCTACTTAAGAGTCCGTACCCTTTGTTGCTGTGTGTTTTATGCTGATACTTAGAAAGAAAGCCACGTGCCATTGTATGAGACTCACAGATCGCAGTAATGGACAGGAAGAAAGGTTTTGAATAAGCACACAGAACTTCTATACAAACATGTAGAGTGTCCCTCGCCATATTTCCTGTTCATGCATTTTAATTTTTGTAGTAAAGACATGCTAATTGTATATCGGAATCCTGTCGTGAAGCGAAACATTTTATCTTTGCTCACAGTAAAATTAAAATTTGTGTCTTATAGCATGCTGCTAGGGGCATTTAAGAAAAGATAACGGACTGAGTTTGAATGGGGCACATCGGCTTTTGTTGTAGGCTGATGATGTCGATTTATTGAGCAGAAACAAATAATATGAACACAAACACAGTCTTGATTATCTGCTAGAAGTAAATTTTAGGAAAATGAGTCTATATTTTGATGCCAGTAAGAGAAATCATGGAACGAAATAGCGTAAAGCTACAGGTGATAAATCCTATGAAAATTTCGCGAAGTCCAAATATTTGGAAATGAAAATATTACAAAAAAAATTAATGCAAGCACGAAGAAATCATAAAGGGACTGATTTTGGGGGCATGTCTGATATCGTGACTTCTTTTCCTGGCGTTTGCTTTCTGAAAACACAATGTATAAATTAAACATAACTCTACTTTTGTCTGTTGTTTTATATTGGTGTTAAAAGTTGGCTCTCGCATTGAGGGAAGAACATAGGTAGGAGTTGTTTGAAAATGGCGTACTGAGGAAGGCATTTGACTCCAAGAGAGAAGAGTTGGCAGGGGACTGGAGGATACTGCGAATTGTGTAAACTCACGATTATTGCTTCTCACCAAACTTTATTTCGGTGTAAAATAGAGGACAATGAGATTGGTGAGTCATGTGGCATATGTGGAGGAGAACAGAAATGAATACAATATTTTGGCGAGGAAACCTGGAGAAAGGAGATCTTGTGTAAGAGATCGGAATACATAGAATGAGGATATTAAAATAGATCTTAAAGAAAGGGAATTCTTGCAACGGGATTATTCTGGTCCATTGTAGGGACAGGTAGAGAGCTCTTATGAACACGGTAATGAACATTCGGTTTCCTTAAAATTCAAGAAATTTTTTGACTAGCTAAAGCGCTATTAGATTGTTAAGAAAGGCCCTACTTTGCGGAGTTAATTATTTATCAGGCATTACCTTAGGCATCAGCGAGTGCTTGTATTTATCATATGACCATACATCTCTGTGTTTTTTGTTTAGGTCAGAATACAGACACTGCACACTGTTCGACTTTCAGGATTTGTGTCTTGGAATTTAATATTTGGAATAATTTTCTGCGAAATTATTTCCATTTTCTTTCCAACGAAACTCATAGAGATTGAACTGTAGAAGCAATACAACTGAGAAGTGCTTCTAAACACACGAAATTCATTCAACTGGCCACAACACTCCATTTCCTGGCATCGGAAGAGTTAGCAGCAGACCAGCGACCCGATACCTGCCAACAGAGCACCCTCGTTTAAGCGCGTTCGCAAAACTGCCAAAAGCGGCTAACAGCTTCGTCATGTCTGTCGCTCTTTCTGTCTGTCTGTCTGTCTGTCGAGCTGTTCGTCCGTCCGTCTGTCCGTCCGCATGGAACAAATCGGCTCCCACACTGGGTGGACGAGATTTTGATATTTCATTGTGTTTCGAAAATCTGTCGAAAATCAAGATTCGTCAAAATATGACAAGAGTAACTGGTACTTTACACGGGGACCTACGTGCGTTTATGGAAATATCTCGCTGAATTCTTCTTAGAATGAGAAATATTTCGGACAGTATTTGTAGAGAAAATTAAAATATATTTTATATTAAATAACTGTTGAAATAAAGTGAAATGCCAACTTGATGCAACAATGTAACTTAATGAATTTTCTTTAGCTCGGCAAGTTTCAGGCGCAAACGCCTTCATCAGGAACATTAGGTGTCAATTTGTTGACTTTTGCTGACCGTGCATCTCAGTACATTTCTATCAGTATTTAACCAACTTGATGCACAAAATTTTGTTTCACAATAAGTTTTATTTCATGCCTTTACATGTTTCGAGCACATGTGCTCGAAACATGCAGAGGCATGAAATAAAACTTATTGTGAAACAAAATTTTGTGTATGAAGTTGGTTGAATACTGAGATAAACTAGATGTTAAGTTGCAGCATATGGTTTTCTGCATCCAGTATGTAGATGGGTGGTGGTCCTGAGAGCCACTGCGTAGGTCGTGTGTACGGATTGGATGGTGCCGTGCGGCACAGTCAAACAACCCTTAAATAACTTTTCTTTAATCGTGCCGTTGATGAGATAATGTGACAAAATGCGTGTCCAGTACAGCCAGGCACGTAACATGGCGAATGCGCTTTTACTTGCCGGATAAATAAGGCTACAGACACACACTCAGAATATTTAATAGTTATTGCTGTTCCACTGCAAGAATGGTTAAACGAACGCACCTCAATGTTACGTTATATATTCGATACCTGCCTTGATAATTTTTTCCCATTAAAACGGCATAAAGGAAATGTTTTCTTCAACTTTATCGCACAATATTTTGAACAAATTTCTGTCTAAACAGTAAATGCTGCATTTTAACCCTTACCCTGCTAACGTGGAAAATATGGTGAGTTCCTTATAATGCCAGCAGATGGCAGATGGGATTTAATTCGGCGTTTGAAGGGTTAATCTCATCGCATCCTTTATTTTTCAATTTAACAGTCTTAATGGTGATAATATATGAAGTGCAGAAGTTGTAAAGTCATTATATGCAACTTTCTTTATCATTCTGGTATTGTCCTGTTTCTTACATCCAAATATTTTGCTCAGTTGTATGTTGGGTATATCTTTAACCCATACAAGCATTGTACTTTGGTTTGAATTGTATAAGCCTATGCTAACAAATTACCTAGAAATGTACTTATCTCTAAGCACAATTAGGCAATATTACAAAGGGCATACACGTTGTATCAAAGCTGTTAGGGGACCACAATCCGGCCTTTGACTCTGCACATAAGCATCATTGTAGAATCGCTTCCGTAATTGATGCAGCAATGTGTTCGAGCGGCACTATCTCCATAACACACATGAACTGAGCCACGAGGGTGAATTAGATCGAATAATGGGATGCAGGAAGACAAGAACCTCGAGCTTAACTGAGCTGAAGATGCAAAACTGTAGACTAATAGATATGGATTATTTACAAATTAATATATTAACTAAGAAGCAAGGGATATCATTAACTTATCTCAATTGCAATTTCTGTTGTTTGTAAAGATGCTGTATTTAAGAAGCTTCTTTAAATTGTTTGCTTTATCCATGGTTACGGTTTTTTATAGAACAAACCTTTACTAAATTAGATTTGTTTTTATCGGCTCATAAATAGACGATTCCATTATGGATTACAAAGAAAGAAATATTATTGTATCTATGCCTTGTTCTCTCTAAAGAAAAGTGAATGAAATTTTTAAAAAAATGGAAACCTTAGTGTTTTATTTTGCTTTTGTAAAGAGGGCTGATCTTTTTCAATTGACCTATCTGATTTAGATCGCCATTCTCAGAAACGTCTGATGAGAGACACAAGGTTCCAAAGTCTTTCAAGAAAAGCCACGCCCATGAGTAATTTCCAGAAATGTGAAGTGATATTCTGTTCACTAAGAGCGAGCAGATTATTGTCGGCAGTACTGTATGTCCACTTTAAAGGGAACGTGTTAAACACGCGAAGTATTCAAGAAGAATTAGGAAAGGGATTTGTGTTTTAGTAGTGTATAAAATTATTCTTATACGAACTGAAGTGACGAGTTGCCAGGAATGTTGACGGCACCGAAGTACTGGTAACAATTTTGTTTGCGTTTAAGCGTTGTTAACGTAATGCATATCACTGAAGTTTCGACGTGAGTAATAATATCACTGAAGTGCTACTAAAATATGATCGTATTCAAACTTGGAGTCTTCAGTCTCAAATATTAAAGAGAGGAAGTATGTATTATGGAACAGTATGGTTAACAATTACAGTGAATATTCGTTTGGAAGATACAAAAAATATTATTTAATTTTTCTGCCACAATATATCCTCCAAAATAAAAGATTATTGGAATGGTACAGACACAAACATGTGTTTAGCAGAAGTTATTTAGTGTATAAAATGACTGTTGTTATGTAATGTGTTAGAACAGTATTCACGATAAAACTGACTGGTATTTTATGCAATTTTGGGCAGAAGCCTAGACCGATATAATTAAAAATTCCTTGTGAATTATGTCTTTTACCTTCGAGGTGGGGCACAAACCGGAAAGCCGCAGTGTCAATTCCCGATAGTATGTTTGGCATCTTCCATTAACATAATCCTTCCGGTCGTACTGTGGCCTGGCTTTAGACTTAGCCTTTAACAGAAACGAGTACCAGGCATATCTCCTGGAGGGTAAATATGGCCGGTGCTAGGGCCAACTTCATATGCCGATTGTCTTGAAATCTGGGAGCCTCAACTTCATAGAATCCCCAGGGCCTGTCCAGGGCTGTAATGGGATTTCTTTTCCTTTACCTCTACCTTCCGTGGAGATAGAACGTACACCTGAGCATAACGAGAAAGTTATTGTCACGTGAATCTTATATTTATTGGACCGTGCATCATCTTGATAGTTGAATAAAGAGAGGCCAACTTGATGTCACTTGCTTTATTATTTCATTATTTAATACTCAATAAGTTACGGATGTTAACACATCCATCCTCAGGAGCTTGCGACTTATTTGTTGAGTTATTTTATGTGTTGTATTGCCAGACCACACCGTAACACCAAACACACATCGAACCAGAGCAATACAACCCATAAAATAACTCAACAAATAAGTCGCAAGCTCCTGAGGATGGATGTACTAACATCCGAAATATGCTGAGCATTAAATAATGAAATAATAAAGCAAGTGACATCAAGTTGGTCTCTCTTTATTCAATTATTGTCAAGTACTGTACAGTAGGTTTACAATTTTTGTAGTGTATAACGCCGGAGATTGTTTGAAGCAAACTAGTTGAATGCAAATTTCCGGGTGAAGCATGAAACTTTTCCCACTCGAAGCACTTGTCCTACCCCACGGACAGCAAGCATGACGTGACGACGGACTACCTAGAGAATTTGTATGTAGCAGCAGACGAACACAGGACAATTTTTGTAATGTAAGTCTTAGTACTAATCAGACAGTAAGCGTACTGAATATGGGGCATGTATTTACGACAGCTGGTTTAGCGTAAAATGTATTGAGGTATAGAAAGGACGTCTGAGTCGAAAATCGCATTTAAAAACTTCTAATGCCTAAGACTTACTTTATGTATCACCAGCTTTAACATAAAGAAATTCTGTGTTCTGCCCACAATTGATTTATGTGTTCTGCGTGGATCTCAGAACAAACAGCGATTATTTCTGTTTACAGCATTAACTTATGGATTTTTATAACCGAAGAAGAGAGTCACTTTTTATTTCACCAACATATGCACTTGTAAATCGATCAATATTAATGCTAACACATTAAAAGATAAAACATTATGATATTTGGAGTTTTAATATCATAATGTTTTATCGTTTAATGTTTTAATGTGTTAGCATTAATATTGATCGATTTACAAGTGCGTATGTTGGTGAAATAAAAAGTGAATTTAAGTCAAATGCACGGTGCAACAATGAAAGAAGAAGCGAGTGTTTACTGCGCGGTACGAACTGGGTGTTTAAATCAAACAGCTACAGTTTCGTCATTAAAAGATTAAATGACAGTGGAATTAAATTAGGGACATGCATGACAACGTTGAATTTAGGGTCTTGTAACATTACCATTACATGACTAGGAACGTAAAAAGTATTACGTGTAATAATTCACCTAACTTTATTGCTAGACAGCACATTAATATGTCATTATCATGCTTTGGTAAATACAATGTTAATGTGGTGGACTTTAGTCAGGGTAACGTGAACTAGAGAGCGTTACTTTAGATGGAAATGTATAACATGATAACAGATCTCGAGGATGCTAATTTAGAAGGGGTGGTGTCTTATTATACTGGAAGAGGATAGGGTCTGATGACGCACGTTTGTGAACACGGTATTGAACCTTCTCTAGACAGGGCAACATGGCGTTTGGTAAGGATCTGAGAAATTATGAGCTGGTCCAAGAAGTTTCTGAGGACTCAGCTTACTACGGTAATCATGAATTAAATTGTTCCAGGTGAGGTGAATTTTCCGGTCCCAGTGGCCGCGCGGTCTAAGACGTAAGTCTGCAGCCTCTCGCCTGCTGAGATTGTGGGTTCGAATCCCACCAGGGGGGCAAGGATGTCTGTCTGTTGTGAGTGTTGTGTGTTGTCAGAAGTCTCTGCGATGAGCTGATCACTCGTCCAGAGGAGTCCTACCAATTGTGGTGCGTCATTGTATGCGATCTAGAAACCTCGTGAATGAGGAGGCCATGGCCCAGTGGGGGCTGTCACACCAAAAAAAAAAAGTGAGGAGAATTTAAAGTCAACATAGTGATCGATACACCGATATTTTACTCGTGTAAGGCGCTTGAAAACCCTCTCAGTTCTCCTTCGGCAGCTGCATTTTGAAAACTAATGTTAAATATTCTAACACGTAATAAAAGGTAGTCGTTATAAAAAGATTGCTTAATTATTACTTTCGTTAATTTTTCCGACATGTTTTGACCTCCGTACGGCCAAGGTCAAAAGCACTATAATAAATTTACAAAATATGACTAGGGTTTTACATTTACGTACATATAATATACTGCGTTATGTGAAAGTATATACAATTAAAAATAGATAGGTTATGAAGTTACTAAAACCAGAATTAAATTTGTAAATATGTTATATTTTCAAAAATTTGTTGAAAATTTTTCAAAATCTATTTCCCAGTTGGCTATTTATAATTAAAAGAATAGTTCAATATAATTCCCCAAGCGCGCACTGTTTGCCGCAGACGTAAGAGTTTGTAATTATTTGTATAGAAGTTTTCCATATCGAATATTCTAAATATTTTTAGATGTTTGGATCATATAAGTATTGCAAGGTAATTTGAGTATGCTGTTAAACTAAAATACGAGGGGGTGCTGATAAGTCATTAACCCGACACACTTCCCCATGTCGTAGGACCGAATCGATAGTGTTGTTGGAAAGAGGTTTCTGTTCATGTGCCGAACTGCAAGTTTTTCTTGTTACAGAAGTTGAAAGGAAACATGTCAGGTGTTGCGCGCGATTTCAACAACATGCAGACGCGAGATGTCATCAAGCTTTTCCTTTCCTGCTAGACAAGGCGCCGAAGGAAATTCACGCCATTCTGAGAGAAACATTAGAGGAACATGCACCATCGTATGCCACCGTCAAAAACAGGGTGGCCCAGTTTAAACGTGGTAATTTTTCCACCTGTGATGCGCCTCGTCCTGGACGACACGAAACAGTGACCACTCCGGAGATTATTGATCAAATTCACGAGCTAATCTTGTAAGACGGCCGGATTTCGGCTAAATCAATAGCTGAGCAACTGGGCATCTCACGTGAGCGGGTTGGGTCCATCATTCATGAAGATTTGGGCACGCGGAAGCTCTCCTCGAAGTGGGTCCCGAAATTCCTGAAAGCGGATAACAAACGTCAACTGTGCCAGTCGTCTGAGCAACTTTTGGAATTCTTTCGGCGCGATCTAAATGATTTCCTGTCGCGATTGGTGACACCATGGATGTAATATGGTTATATCACTATTACCCGGAGACAAAGCAACAATGGGGTGGCTGCATAGCTGTTCACCCCACCCCAAAAAAATCTGCTAGAAAAGTTTTCGCCTCGATTTTTTGGGATCAAGACGGCATCCTCCTCATTGATTATTTTCCAAGGGTCCAAACTATCAACGCAGAGTACTACAGATCTCTGCTGATGCGACTGAAGGACATTTGAAGGAAAAAGGCCGCGGGAAGATCACCAAGGGTGTCTTGTTCTTGCACGACAATGCCCAGGCTCACCGGGCACTTGCAACCCAGAAGAAACTAGCTTACCTGGGCTTCCAATGTCTTGATCACCCACCCTATTCTCCGGATCTGGCCCCGTCGAACTACCACCTGTTCCAAGGACTGAAAAACAATTGAAAGTTCGCCATTTTTCTTCAGACGCGGAGGTCATTGTTGCCGCGGAGACCTGGTTGGACAGAAAAATTTCTGAATTTTTTTGAGTGGCTTGCAAAATTTAGAGAAACGGGCTAAGAAGTGCATTGAGCTTCGTGGGGAGTATGTTTAATAAATCCCGAATTTGTTCGCTGTAGATTGTTTTCTTCCTAGTCGGGCTAAGGACTTATCAGCGCCCCTTCGTAGAATTAACAGTGACGCATTAGGTCAAGAAAGTTCTATCTTTTAAAGAGAAACGTAAGGTTTATTAATGGGCTACTGGCCCAGTTTAATCCATCCATATACTTATATTTATAATTCTTTCACATCAGTTTTAATGTTATCTTCTTATGTGAACTAGGACCCATTCATGTGATCCTACGTAAGTACATGTACTACTTTTCACACATGCTAGTGCACAGCTCGTCATATTCTCTTTGATCTGAGCAGCTTATTAACTTGATCAGTATAGACCTCAGTTTATTAAGTATGTTGTTCGGATTTTTTTTTCATTTTCTTCTGGATGTGCCCAGTAGAAATCGCGGTAGAATAATTGTTTTTCTGATGAAGTCCTCAATCTTTAGACGCCTAATGTCAACTATAGTGGTCGTACCGCACCGCTAACCTCTAAATTTGCATTTTATATATTTATCCAACAAATATAGGTACCGAATATTTTAAACATGGTGTAAACTCTCCGTTTTTTTTCTTCAAAATGCAGTTTGTTTCATAATTGTAACGTATTTGGTTCCTTTATTTTTCACATTTTATATACAGGATGTGCTAAAATTAAAAAATAATTCCGGCGCCTAAAGATTAATTTTACTCAGATTTCTGGGAGAGTACGGAGAGATTATCTTGAAATAGTCAAACATAGATAATTTCCGAATTATTGCATTATAGAATTTCGCGCAGCAGCACAACAGAACTGAAAACACAAAGATAACGAGGATTTGGTAACCTGACGGTGATGTTTGAATCTTTTCGACGCTAAAATTGTCGTGTTTTCTTTCAAAATATTTTCATTTTCCCTCCCTGCTGTGGCCTATATAATGAGATTATTTGCTTTGGAATCAATTCACTGTCACAAAAGCTCATCATTTATATGTCACACTTTGTGTGCCACATGATAATACCTGTTGCCTGTAAGCTTAAATTCACGAGACTTGTGTGATTCAGAAAAGTGCCATTCAATATCGTTCCCTCTTTCTCTACATTGTTTAACCAGATTTAACCTGGATACAACACTAATAACCGCAAAGCTGAAACAACATGAATACTTCATTGTTCCACGTTGCACTCAGCTGGTGACAGAAATTCACTAACGTAAGTTTTAATGCCCTGATCGTGAATTAGCTTTCGAATCGCACAAACACGGTGATAGCCTGTCGCAACAGATTACTTTGCACAAATTAAATTTTAACCTTTAGATGCCTAATGTCAACTATAGTGGTCGTACCGCACCGCTAACCTCTAAAGTTGCATTTTATATATTTATTCAACAAATGTAGGTACTGAATATTTAAACATGGTACATACTGTCCGTTTTTTTCTCTTCAAAATGCAGTTTGTTTCATAATTCTAACGTATTTGGTTCCTGTATTATTCACATTTTATATACAGGGTGTGCTAAAATTAAAAAAATATTTTCGGCGCCAAAAGGTTAAAATGTAAAGCCACTGCAGTTGACCATCTCAACTGTCAAAGTGTATACAGTCTATTTTCCTGGCAGTGTCTTTCCACCAATGTACTTAGTGAGCAGTCAGCGTACAGATTAAAAGAAGGCTGGCGACGTGCGTGTAAACGTAACTTTTACTTAGCGTTTCGATAAAACTATAAGCCTTCTTGAAACACAAAGGAAGTGTACATTCCAGCGCCACCCTTAAATGCTATACAACTGTGTGCTGCATGTTTCGGTTTATCAGATCCATCATCAGGTAACTTCATTACAACAGTTTAAAAAACATAAGTCCCTACGTAACATGCAGTTGTGTGTTGTGTATGATGGTTCTAATAAACCAAAACATTTTGCATGCTGTTGTGTGGTATTAAAGTGTCGCGTTTGACGGTATGTTACATTTCTACTTCAATTACAGTTAACACAGGGTGATGAATCTGAATAAAAGTAAACTTTTTTTACTTGAATTTCGGAGTCCCCGCTTGAATCTCGAAGCGGACGGTTGTTTCTACTGGCGTATTTTGTGATTTGTACATAGTCGCTCCCTGCTAATACAGTATATGAAATGTGTTACCTCGTGTTACTTCGTGTGGGTTCTGCTATGTGTTACATGTAGGTGCATCATGTCACCACAAAGCCTTATATCAACATGCTGAACAGGAAGATTCTCTCCTTTGTACTAACGCACCGCGTGAAACGCTAACGCAGTCTGCCGTATACTGGCATAAGAACGAACACTATAACAGATTATCTTTATCATTATCATTACTCTCGGTTCAGTCAGTTAACGTGCACTCACTACATTAATCAGAGACAACACAGTGTACGATACTGTGCATTGCACCGAGGTCAGACCTTCAGCCAGATGCGTTACTGCGGCTAATATTGTCTGTAAGAAAACTTACATTTTCAAACTTTATGGTCTGTCACTGCAACACATAAATAAATTTATTGTTATGGTTTCTAATTTCTTTACATGCTACTTATATATGTTTCATCCCATGTCAATTTTGGGGACCGCGGTGGCACAGTGGTTAAGGTGCTGTGCTACAAATCGGAAGGTCGCTGGTTCGATTCCAGATGGTGTCATTGGAATTTTTCATTGACATAATCCTTCCGATCGCACTATGGCCCTGGGGTCGACT
>Ga0136643_10006569_pt1 | contig 16673 bp, 11 predicted proteins | sample TergutLab28metaG_FD_96883 | JGI IMG/M metagenome (GOLD analysis project Ga0136643, IMG submission 96883) | Labiotermes labralis P1 segment gut microbial communities from Petit-Saut dam, French Guiana - Lab288 P1 (version 3) (version 3) | ecosystem: Host-associated > Arthropoda: Insects >... | reverse complement strand
TGCATCACAAACAATGTAGACGACATGACCAAAAAAGAAATAATGAAAATCACTCAAACCATAATAAGCCAAAATTACTTCCAATTCCAAGACACCATCTACCTACAAAAGGAAGGACTAGCCATGGGAGCACCCACATCATCAATACTATCAGAAATTTACCTACAGCATATGGAGAACACTACAATCCCCGAACTGCTAGAAAAACACAATATCAAAGGGTACTTTAGATATGTTAGTGACATCCTCCTGGTGTACATAGACAATACAACCAATATACACAAGGTACTAGATGAGTTCAATAACCTAACCCCTAAGCTGTAGTTTACTCTAGAAGAAGAGCAGAATAACCAGATCAATTTCCTTGACGTTACCATAAAAAAGAACCAAAAAGGCCTATCATTTGATATCTACAGAAAGCCCACCACAACTGATATCGTAATCCCCAAGGACTCATGCCACCCCAATGAACAAAAAACAGTGGCTATCAGGTACTACCACGACAGGCTACTAACATACAGACTAACTCCCGAAAACAGAGAGAAAGAAAAATAAACCGTGAGGCAGATCCTGGGCAGTAACAAGTATGATCGCCTCCCCATAATACTGGAACACAAGGGAAAAAAACAGATCCACAATACACAGACTGAAAAACATACGTCGATGACTCTCCTGAGTCGAAACATGTTGCAATAATACATTAATTATAATGTTGTTGTGTTGATGGAAGACATATTGTAAGATTACAATAAATAGGTTATATTCTTAATAACACAATGGGATGACCTCTTTTACATTCATTCAAGGTTTCCATAATTGTTTATGATTTCCATCCAGATAAAATATTGTATGTTTTGCAGCCATGGTTTAACACGTCATCATTGTTAAATTACCAAAGTATATGTTAAACTTTTAAATATCTGCACTGTGAAATTTGAACACACATTGGAAAACACCCCTAGAAATTCATTATACATATTTAGGCAACAAGGAAATTTACTGCATTTTTAATACATGCTGTATAATTATGTCTGTTTTTTTATAGGATTCTGTGTGTGTGTGTGTGTGTGTGTGTGTGTGTCCCCATATTTTTCTGTCTTAATAATGCTCACATTTTTCACAAACCATGCACTGAAATTTAAATACCATCCCCAATCAGCTAAAGGTTAAAGAAGTTTTATTATAAAATGCAGGTTGTGTAGTTCACACACACTTCCAAGTGAATGGTCAGTGCTAAACAGCATTGATAATGGCTGACATTGGAATGAGAACAGTAATAATTACAGTCATTTCATGTTATTGCTGTTGCAGTCAGTGTTGTTGAGGATGTATTTTGTAATTTTGTAAATAATCTTTTGAGTTGCACATAAGACAGGTTTTAGAACTGATTACACCTGATACAGAGACTGAAAATGCCATTATATGAAAAGACATGGATGGAAATTTCTGTAATTTCATTATGGATTGTATTGGAGCAAATAATTATATGTGACAGTTTCCATATGTAAAGATTTAATTTTGTTTACAGGGTATCTGCCGATGTGGATGAGGTGAATTCACTAAAGAACCGTATTGACCATTGGGAGTTACCAAATGATATTACAGACGCTCATGCACCAGCATCACTGCTCAAGCTCTGGTATCGGGAGCTTTACGAACCCCTGATACCAGATTCAATGTATGCTGAGTGTGTGAACCATCATGCAGACCCAGGAATGGCAGTTGCATTGGTTCAGAGGCTTCCGGAACTTAACAGGCTGGTCCTGTGCTACCTCATTCGCTTTTTGCAGGTCAGAAAAATATGTTTCATTGATGATGGAACTGAAGATCAAGTTATCAGTATTGAATGTAGATGCTGATCATAAGTTTTTGGAACATGCTGCACTGAAAGTTTACTCTTACAACAGTTAATCAATTAAACAACGCGTTTTTGCTGCGTTCATGTAGTCTGCTTTCCTGTTGAATAGTTCACTGTCCCACACATGTTGTATTCTTTGTATTTTATGTAGGTAATGTAATACATATATGTACAAACCATAATAATCTGCAATAATATAAATTAAATATTTTAGTAAGGTAGCCATAAATGTTTTGTCTATAAGCTTATCATCAGAGGTTCCCGTAACAAGCATCAGCTAACAGAGATTTGCGTATTTGTATGTACTGTGTTAAAATACTGAAATGCAGAATGACCATACTCTGAAATCATCGTCCATTACAAGTTAGGCCTTAATAGACCTGTTTCAGCCTTGTCTAACATTCTCTTCATAGGTCTTCCAAGTCGTCTTCATCCATTTGGTCTATAATTCAGCATTAGAGGACTTAGCCTACTTAATGCATGTTATAAAACTGTGTAGTGTAGTTTTAAATGAAAAACTGAAAGCACAAGTCGAACAGTTCCTTTTGGTGTGCCAGAATGGATTCAGAAAAGGCAGCTCTTGCATCAGTTTGTTGTTTAATATAAAGTTACTAATAGAAAAAAGGAAGAGAGTTTAATTTAGGAACTCATTTAACATTTCTTAATTATGTGAAAGCATTTGACAAAGTTAAAAGAGACAAATTGTTTGAAATGCTACAAAGCAAAAATATTCCCAATTTATTATTAAAAATTATAATAGAAATTTACTGTGGAAACAAAATAATCAAAATTTGCCCTCCAAATAAAACACAACTGCCAAAGGAAAATGTATTTGTTAAAATCAAAGATGACCCCATCTCCTCCAAAAAAAAAAAAAGAGAGAGAGAGAGAGAGACATCTGCTGATAAAAATACTTCGCTATTATCTTGAAGTGTTGCATATTCAATTTTATTCCATGTAGTACAGAATTTTCACTCCATGTTCTCTTCCACTTCTCACATTACTGGATTGGACAACTTGCCTTGGCATTATTCCACAGCGCAATGAATTGAAACGAAATAGATATTTGAACACAAAATACAATTAGTTTATAAAATTGTAACTAGTATTTAAATACGTAGAGTGTTAATTATAATACTGTAAACACTCCACTAGCAACATCTGTGACTGCCAAAAGACTACAAATAGGTTTAATTTTCATTTTAATATTTTAAGTATGCATATCCATATTTTAAACAGTGAAATGCTGAACCCAGCCTGCTTTTATTGAATACCATAAAACCTTGCATTTTATACCATGTATGATATACACAACATCTGTGAATGTATATGCAAGTATAGTTCTTGGATGCTTCACTTCCCTTGAAATTGTAATCTACCTGATGGTGGTTCAGTTGGACCCAAAATGTGTTGGAGAATATAGTACATAAAATAATAGGTATTTACATTTAACTGGCTTAGTGTATTTTGTTGGTGGTTAATGAACATATGTCTGTCAATTTATAGTTAATACAAAAACATGTCAAATTGCATATATCTTTACCAGTCAGTGTCATTCTGTGTCAGTCTTCATTCTTTGTAGCGTCCAACTTCATAATCAGTACCATCATCTTTCTCACACTTTATGCTACTATGTCTGACCTTTTCACTGCCATTTCATAACATACCATCATCAGACCCATCCACTATAATGGTTATACAGTACTTCCTGAACCCCTTCATCATCATTTATGGTAAGATGCACTGCCATGTTACAATACCCTACTAACAAGCAGGATTCTTCCAGCAAGGGTCAAAACATGGTTCCTTCCCAAGAGTCACTTTTTATACAACTACTGTAAAGCAGTCTTTGAATGGCTTCTTCGCCATGTCTGATGCCTCAGGCATGAGGTAGTACTCCCAGATGTGATCACAAGGTCTTTGTTTATGGAAGTGATTGTGGCTGTTATTTATGGTGTTAGATATCCTTTCGATACATACAACTGTAGCATCCCCCATTTTCACAGGAGTACTGCCTGTTTCACACAATTACCAACCAATCCCTTTTATGTTCACTGGTCATTGAACCTTTAGCTTTGCATCTGACAACAGTTCTCTTAGGCATTGTTTCATGATTTTGAATCATGTATGGTGATAATTTGCTACCATCTGCTAATGCTGCCAATGTGGCAGTTACTTGGCTGTTTATGTTTTTCTGATGTTTTCATCACCTTTGCTGAGGTCAGCTCTACAGTAACTTTGTATATATGTTATGTCATTGTGTTGCAGATTTTTGCCCGCACAGAGGTCGTCCAAGTAACCAAGATGGATGCTAGTAATCTTGCTATGGTAATGGCTCCCAACTGCCTACGCTGCATGTCAGAGGACCCACGTGTCATATTTGAGAATGCTCGTAAGGAAATGGCATTTATTCGCACACTTATTCAAAGTCTGGATACCAGTTTTATGGAGGGCGTCTATTGAAATGTTGGCTGCCATGCAGCCACACAATATTTAGCTACTGAGTGATGCACTGAATCATCCTTCATAAATAAGTAATTTGATGTTTTTCATACATTAGAGCTTGTATGTTAAAAAGTGTGTCTGGTAACCCACCACTTCTTACCAAGTCACTGGTTAAAATGACTTGGGATCAGTACTGAGAAGTATGTAGTGAATGGAGAATGAGCTTATGCAGGTGGCAGTGTTTTTTCTGCCTTTCTACACACAATTTTTCCATTCACACACAAAGTATTTGTTATGCAGAAGGTTTTCTGGGCCCCATAATGCCATGTTTCTTGGGCCTTCTAGTCACGGGACTCACTTAACATATTGTAATATGTTAAGTGATTTAATGTGACAGGCCTATATTGTATGATTTAATTTCTTTAGCATTTTGTTGAATTGTGACTGGAACAGGCTACACTGAAACCGTGTGTAGTTATAGTTACATTAACTTGCTTTGAAGCGAAATTGTCACTTCCATTGGGTGACTACTGCATAGGACTGTGCTGTATCCTAGTTTTGTTAAGAAGGGTGAGAAAAGTTATGGGTACAAAATGATGCATATTCAGTAATTTTATTTTGTTTTGAATATAGGCAGCATCTAATTAGCCAGAATAGTGTAGTCAGTGTAGTGACTAGGCCACGGGCTGGAGATTTCAGGGTTTGAATCCTGGGAAGGGAAAAAGATTCATCTCTTTTTCTAAAGTATCCAGACCAGCTCTGGGGTTAAGCGGCTGGCAAATAAGGCTGACTAGATCTCCATCTAGTGTTGAAGTTAAGAATGAGTGGATCTATACTTCCACTCCTCCTGTATGCCTTCATAGCATGTACAGGGACAACTTTACCTTTATAGGCAGCACCTATAAGGTAATGATTTGAATATCCTTTTTATAATGTGCAAGGTTGTTCACATTACTGACAATGTCAAGTCTGTTTTGAATATACACAGCACATGTAATTAGTAGGTTTTTACATCCTCATTAATTTCTTCCATATTATTGTCAGTAAATGTGAGTGAATTACCAAAATTGTATAATATCTCATATTCCTTGCATGAGGAAGACATAAATGACTTCCGCCACTTACTTTGGAACAAATATGCAGATCATACATGTAGGACACTTCTTATCCTTCTGCTGTTTGTGGCAAGTAACTGAAAGTTGGTTAACCCTAATCTGCCATCTGCTGGCATTATTAGGACCTCACCCTATTCTCCACATTAGCAGGATAAGGGTTAAGACTTACAGTGGATATGTTTCAACAGAACCAAAACTAACGATTGCTTTGTAGATTCAGCTTTTCTCCTGTTATGCCATGCTGACTGGTAACATTGACATGTGTGAAGAAGCATAGTGCCTTAACCTTAAGTGTCAAGCAGTCCAAATGGACCCATCTTTTTAGCTGCTTGACCCTGAAGGTGAAGGCTGTATGCTCCCTCACCATGCTGGTAACTATGTACCAGTTGATGTGGCAAAACTTGCCAAAACACTAATATCCAACAACACTGTTGTAAGAACCTAAAATCTTGTTTTTGAATCGGGACTTTTGTTTTATTTCTGAATGCTAAGGATAATTTCCTACATGCTTTCAAATTCACAGTTTTATGTGTGTAATAAGTTAACAAGAAATGATTCGAGTAAATATGACATATTGATGTAGTTGGTATTAGTCATAGTAATTTTAGAGCAGCTATAATTTTAAAATAATAAACAGCGAAACCATCGTCACTGTTATGGTACAAATATATATTTTGTACACATAATAGTGCATTGAGGTAGGTCTACTCCTTAACAATGAATCCGTTCATAGCCCATTTTTAATATTTCATATGTTGCTGTATAGTATTAATATTTTTTGAAAAATATTTGTCTCCAGTATGTAAAAGAAAAAGGGCTGTAGGATCATGAAATGAGAGTACATTCCCTTCAAAATTTGTCACACTGAGAATTCTGTCACAAGTTCATAAAGATAGTTATTCTTGCTTTCATAATTTATTAAGTTTTATGTTACTTTTCTGGTTCCAGAAGTGGATGAGTAAGCACATTTGTAAATAATGTTAACAGTTTATTTTTTATATTGCATTACAGTTCTCTTAATTAATGTTGACATTTACAATATGGTGACAGGTTACTGGACACAGTTTTTAACTTCTGTTCAGGCAGTGTAGAGTTGTGAACATTATTTCAGTTGGTAGTGTTGGACTAGCTATTTAAATCTTATTAATCCATTTGAATTTCTGTAACTGAGCATGTAATCATTAATTAAGAACATGTTTTTACATCAGATGTCTTACCCCAACCTACTACATGAAAGTGTTAATTGTATAAAACATGTAAAAGAAATTTTTAAGACTTTAGCTTTCAATGCCAAAGCTTAAAAACTAGTGAGTTTTATTGATTTCAAACTTGTACAGTTTATTAAATTTTGGGTACAGGAAGGTAAGAGCTGAGCAAGTCTTCTGAAGATCAGATCAAGTTTTCTGTGTGATGAATCATATGTAAATAACACTTTGAGTATGGATTAGTTACAGTGACTATAAACATATGCAGTTCAGACTGCAGTGGCCTACAGCTGTTTTTTTTAAAAGCATTATTGTGCTGTAAGCAAGAGGGATGTTCTCCTTCTAAATATTTTGTAACATTTTGAGTTATGTTTGGATAAATACACAATTCTTTGGGAAATATGTATCACTTGTTGAGACTCTCAAGTTCAAATACTGGCATATTGTGTGTATTCTCCCAGACATGCAAGTAGCATTACAGTCGTGGATTCTATCACATCACTTCTATATGTGTTACCTTCAGTTGCCTCCATTACATTTCAAAACTAACGTGAACTTTTCCTGTGTAACATTCTATAAAAATGATGAAAAAGGTTAAGGAAAGTGAAAATGTTTATGTTATTGGCAATTTTTTTGGTTCTGTTCTACAGTGAAAATTGTTAGGTGTTACTTGTTTCAAAACATGTGTACTTATTAGTATACTGATCAAATTTAGTGTTTGAACTGGTCATGATGCAGGGTTGATTAATCATTATTAATATGTTTTTACATCAAAGTACACAAAGAGAATTAGTCAAGAGTAAACCCAAAATGGTGATTTTACAGGAGTTTATTAATTTATTGGTCAGCAGAGTTTGGAAGAGGTGGACTGTTGGTTAAAAAATATTTTAACCACAACTAGTAGTCTTGCTTACAAGGTTTTCTGTCTGGGAAGGAAAGTTATATACTTTCCGAAGAAGCTGTTGCAGGCTTATACTCCTGTATAGAAAACATGGCATTTTGAATTTATCCTGCTGTACATTTTTTGTTCAAATTGAAGAAGTAGCTTGAACTTAGTGTATATGACCATATGTTACAGTTGTATAGGTAGCAGTCCCTGGTATTCAGGAGGTCAAGGGTTCAGATCCCAACCTACAGAATGGCTACCCTGCTGAGGTTATCATGGTTGTCCTCAGTCCCTTAAGACATGCTGGACTATTACCTCGAATGAAACCATGATTTCTTTATTTCACATCCTTTTTGATCCCTTATTCATTAATCTCTGTATCATTCACTACTATGTAGCAGATTGGAAAGAATAGAGAACATGATGTTAAATACAGGACATGGAACATTAATAAGATATTGTTCTCGATCTGCTGTTAAAGTGATCAGATTATTCTGCCTTAGTATGAGTGTAAAGTTTTACAAGTTTTCACAATTTTTTTTTATTTTGCAGCTACTGAAAGAAATCAAATTTTAGCATTTTTGTGTTGTGAAACATGAAGAGCAATTTTAAAAAATTATCATTTATAGCTTGTAATGTCTGGGAGGATTGTCAAGATGAATGAGATGGGCAGAATGTGTGATGTGCAAGGAGAAATTTCGTAATGCACACAAAATCAGTTTGTTTGTAAAAGAAATCATTATTTTTTGTTTGCTGTTACACTGTGGAAATTTACTGATTGGGTAGTACAAAAGGGAGATGTTCATAAAGCGTTTGAATTAACTTATGAATCCATTTCAAAGTGTATATCATCTTCAAGCTGGTAATTTAGGTCCTCATTTTCTGTTAATAAAGCATTGTTAATTAAATACATACATAGTCAAACCTGGGGTCATCTGTGTGTGTGAAGGGCAGATATGATCTTCTGAGAGTGTGGAACTGCAGGACCGGATCTGAATATATTATCAAAGCTTTATATCTTTAGGTAAGTTTTTAAATATGAGGCATGAACAACTGAAACCCTTATGTATATGCTGACAGGTGAAGGTACTGAAACATATAAAAAAAAATCACCCCAGGCATTGAGCCCAGAGTCCCATTGATGCACTTGTCACTGCAGCACATGTGCAAAGAATGTCTTCTTTTTTAGGAGCCCAAAGATTTGAAAATTACATGGGCAGTAATTTTGGACTATATGCAGGATATGTGAGCACATCCGATGGCGTGGCATTCAGTTAGTCCTGAACTTTCGACCACATATTGACAGGTATTGTCATGCAGCAGGATTATGCTGTCAGTGAGTCTATGCACAGAGTTAAGGACCAGCTGAATGCTATGTGATGAGAGGTGCTCTAACATTGAGCATACAAGCGAGAATTATTGCCATGAGATTTTCAGATCTTTGGATTGTTAAAGAAAGCCATCAGATTTCAAGTGACAGTGTGGAGGAGGCTGTGGTACAGTGGTTTAGGAAGCAGCCCAAGGAATTCTTTGCAGATGGGTTACACTGACATGTACAAACACAGAACTCCTCTCTAAAAGCCTGTGGTGATTTTTGTAGTTGTTGCATTACCTTGAATCTGAGCATCCTTGGGACAGATTTCAGATGTATACACCTCATACTTGGCTGTTGTTGCAGATCACAGATGGGAGGGACCTGTGTTTCATGTTCTCTTTACAAGGTCTTCTGTGTAAGAATACATTCTAACAACTGCTGTTTAAAGAGATGAAAAATAATACTGAGTGTCAGGAATTAATGGTATAGTGTATGATAATGGTGGTATTACAACTTTATAGCACTCTTCAAAATTCTGTATTGTTCTGCAATTTACCATGAACTCTTCTTCTTAATTACCAAACATGTTTTGACTCAGTTTATTTTACATGATGTAAACATGGAGACTTTAGGCAACGGAAAACTCTTGGTGTACTTGGACGTGAATATGTATACCTCATACAGGTATGGTACAGAATATTGTTATGTAATAGTACAAGTATTCATTAAAGTGAGGCTTTATCCTTGATAATATGTCTAATAATGCTCAGAATGTACAGCAGCAACACACATTTTAATCAAATGTATGGGCTCCAGTGATGTCATTGACCACATTCTGTATGTGTACTACGAAAGAAAGAAAGTTTGAATAATTTAATTTTTGTCAGAAATATGTAAGATGGTGACAGTTCAGGATCAGAAACAAATTTTCTTCATACTACCACGGATTGCGAGGTACTAAATTTACACGTTTGCAAGGTTTGCTTTATTGTCACTAATGAGGATCATGGTAAATTAAATTGCATGATAGAAATTTATATGGATATCCTTAGCTATTTGCAAAATTGTGTACATTCTATATACAGTGTTAAAAACAATGTATAATAGTTTTTTGTGTGATAAATACAGGGTGTTTTCAAAGAAATTATACAGTGAAATATATCATCAGTCATTGCAAGTATCACACAGGAGCAGCTGTGGCAGTCTTTGATAATATGGCATGGTGCACTGGGAGATGTTTAGAAGAAAGAGGATGTGCTTTACATTTGGGTTGGGATAATTTTTAGTTTGTACAATTGTAAAGAATTTGTAATTATACTGTATAGTTTATTTTGAAGCATTCTGTATAAGCCATTTGATGGTGGAAGAGCAAGTCATTATTTAGATTACAGCTGTCAGGGGTGTAATGTTTAGTTTGGTACACTGGTATCAGTATTTTGTGGAAACCTGTTGTCTCCACCCCTGGAGTTCCTTCCAAAAGTTGGTACTGCCCATCTGCCAAACTACACAGTATCACATGAAGATCGTAATCGTCATATTCATGCCTAAGGATATCAGATCTCATACAGATTATTATTTATGATCTTTGTAATAATTGCACATTATGAACTTTTATGTACATGTATGTGGTATGGCAGTAGAGTTTTTGAATGATTTTGTTGCACGGCTTTTCATTTTATGTCAGACTGTGTCACATGGAAATCATGTCTGCATGTCTTTACTTGTGCAGGCTGTGATTTCAGCACTGTAGTGTCAGTTGTGTTAAACCAGTAGCAGAAATTAAAGGTGTGTGTTTATGTCTCATTTAAACACGAGTAATCAGAATTTAGAGCAAAGAATTAAGTTTGTATTTTGTGTGAAATAGGAAGAAGTACAAGTGAAGTGCATGCATTTCTTCCTAAAACTTAAGGATAGATGATTGATGAAGTCATATGTTTTGAAGTGACATGAATAATTCAGAGAGGGCCAGAAGAATGTGGAAGATTTTGAAGGAAATGATCATTCAGTAAAAGTGTTGAAAGACTCTGGTACCTTTTTTGTTTAGACAGGTTCATTGAGTGAGGCATATTACATAGAAGTACAGATGAGGTTACATGAAACCGTGCCTACGAAAAGGCCTGAAGTCTGGCCCAATAGTTGCTTCCTCCATCATGACAACTTACCATCAGATAGTAGCTAGCACAAAACTAGTGCTGGACCCCCCTTTTTCATCACATTCGGCCCTCAGTTACTTTGGCTCCTTCCAAAATAAAGATCTACCTTGAAAGGACAAAATTTTCATGGCATTTAAGACATTCAGAAAATTTAGCAGCAGCATTGAAGATTATTCCAAAAGAGGAGTTGCATGAATGTTCCAGCAGTGACAGCACTCCTAGGCAGAGTTCATAACGTTTTAAGGCCACCACTTTGATGGTGACTGCTGGAAGTGTCTACTGTACATAAAGGCCAATGATGTATGCATGCATATATGTCTGGTATGATATCTAAAATGATATTAATATGTTCTGTTATTTTGGGGAGGTTGTGTCAAACAGTAGCCGATTTCTTAAGGTCCATGCGGTGTAATGGTGCTTTTAAATTGTCTGCATGTGAATTGGGTTTGACTCCATACCCTTTAGAATTGAAGGTAAAATATCTTGGTTTGTTGTAATGCACCTCTGATTTCAATCCCTTGAATAATTCAGCCATAATGATAATGCCCATCATTTTAACACCCAGAATCTCACCAAACTGAGTCTGATGGAGTAGGAAAGGGTATTTGTTCACTTTCTGGAGCAAAATTAGCATAAATTTGTTAGATTTAATAATAACTATCTGAATTAATAATGCAGTACGATTACTTCTTCATGAAGCACCCGTGAATTTACAGGGAAATGTTTGCTGCTTGCAGTGACTTGAAATGTTAACAATTCTGCAACATCTTCTACAAATTTTTGCTTGGAAGAAATATTTATACACTTAAAATATGTGTAAGAAAGCTTCTAAAATACCAGTATTACCCATTGAAACTCAATGTGTTTTGTACTAGTGCATGAATATTTGCAATACAATCATTCTGGAAACTATATAGCTACACCTCATACATGTTTAATCATGACTGTGGAAAGCAGAATGTACTCTGAAATATATACGAATTGGAACTCCATATGTACAAATTTGTCCTCCTCACAGATTTCCAAAAGCCTGTTTAATGAATAAAGAATCTATTACAGTAGTCAAAGAATATGTGAGACTGAAGGAAGTTCTCTAAAATATGGATACTTTTATTGTGACATAATCACACATACCATTGAAGTGAACACAAATTGCATGGCTACAGCATGCAGAAATATGTGAACTGCTAGTGGAGTCTACTTCATCCATACTTTTTGACAAATCTCTGCTCCCTGTGCTAACCTGCCCTCCACTATCCCTATGCTACTGGCTATCTTCTTCACTGTATGCTACTTAAAGATACAGTGGACACAGTAGTTTTCTATGGTAAAATTTTCTGACATGAACATGATTTGACAATTCAGGTTACTGTAGCAATACTGTTGCATTCTTCCTGGAGCAGTATCGAGGAGAGACTTAACAAGCTGCGCAAAGAAAGACAGCATTGTAGTATATACCATGGATGTTAGATCTGTTGGTGCTGCTGTACCTGCATGACTTTCGCCATTAAGAGTCAGAGTCTCTTCTTGGTATTATTCAGTGTGTTTTTGTCACAAATTTTAAATATTTTGGGTAAAGTCAAATTAGAGGACAGTAATGTGGAGTTCTGATGCTTTTATCCAGTAGTATACATGCTTGATAAGTACAAAATAAGCTGCCATATAAGTTTCTGTAGAAGTCAAATTTGATACAGATATATATAAATTTTATGTTCATAAGAGGAACTGCAAAGTATTTTGTCTACTGTTTCCTGTTATAAGGAAATGGATACATTTAACATATTGGTTATTTATGAGAAGTGCATTTTTTGCCAATATAATTTTAAAATGACCTTATTAACTTATACGTGCACTGTTACACAGAATGCCTCTGCCATTTTTAATCCCCCCCCCATGTTATACTATAAACAAAATGTGGCAGTTCGAAATGTCTGATGTTCCCAAACAATATGTCTTCAGCATATTTATTTTCAATTTACAGAGCGTAAGGTTTTAATCTCCATTAGCTCATATTTAACTGTCCTTAAGTTCAGAATACCTGAACAATGAATAATTGTCACAAGGCATTGAATTAGCATTTTAAATCCAAAGATTGTATCTGGCACCTTCATCAGATCTATAGAGGCAGAAAAATACAAAGTATATTCGTATAATGTATTTAGTACCTAAAATATTCCTGGACAGTCCAGGATCGAATCCTGGTGGGGACAAGATTTTCTGTCCATCCAGACCGGCCCTGGGGCCCTCCCAGCCTCCTGTACAATGGGTACCGGGTCTTTCCCGGGGGTAGAGGCGGCCGGGGCGTGGGGCTGACCCCCCTCCCCCATCTAGTGCCAAGGTCCTAGAAAGAGTAGAGCTATACTTCTACTCACCCTAAGGGCCTGTGTGGCCTATAAAAATAAAGGCTGAACCTAAAATATTCAGATATTTTTCTCTCTGTACATTGAAGAACCCAAAGTTTATATTCCTAAACAGGCAAAAGCAATGCCTACAGAATTGAAAAATAGATTGTGAAGGAGCCAGTGGGTTGGGTTGTTCAGGATTACAAATGTTTTATTTTATTAATCCAAAACTATCATAAGCATTGTTAACATTTGTTCATGTTGCATTTACAGTATCTGAACTATGTTACATGCTAATTTCCATGTCTATTACTGTGCCAATCTATCAGTTACTCCTTGTGTGCATAATAGGTTGTATTGCTGCTGGTCACTAAGGTAGTACCTTGAGATTTTCTGATGTTTTGTCACATGAAAAAAGTAAAATGTCACCAGGAGTGCTAGCTGCTGTGTTTGAAATTTCAGTTGTCAACCATAACTGTATTTTAAATCATCATATTTCACAGGCTCTGAATTCATTCTATGTTATTGCACTACATAAATTAATGTATTTTTATTGATAAACTTACTACAAACTAGAATTATTTATGGTTTGTTTGACATGTGACTCTCTCAGACCATGTGGCATTGAATGGTAGGTTGATGAGTAATGATGAAGTGGAAAGTATCTGGAAGGAAGTGGCTGTAATCAAAGTACTATCCCAGGATTTGCCTGGAGGGTTTGACAAAAACAAATCTCTTGGTCAGGATAGCCAGTGTCCCAACCAAGGTTCAAAAAGGACACCGTCCAGATAAAAGTCTAGATTATTACTGCAACACTACCCTGCTCAGTATGTGGACTAGATGATTTTCTACGTGAATTTAACATTATGAGCCTAAGATTCTACATGTTTTTATAACTAAGGTTTTGAACTCTCAGGTTTTATTTTTAATTCTTGAGTCACAAATCTGAACATAAAATTAACACAGAGAAACCCTCTGACTTCTTGTGATAATTCAGGAAATTCAACTTTATTGAGTGGGAAAACATCTTAAAAGTGTAGCCCTAAAAACACTGGTTTTTTATTTTTTATTCAAATTGACATTCACTTTAGTGGAATATAAGTCTATATAAATTCCACATTGGGCGAGTCGTTTTCACCGTCCCACCACATTTTAGGGCTTGCTTTGTCTAGTGATTTTGCCACATTTTTCATCACAAGGTAACATACTCTTTGTTTACAACTGTATGTGGTAGATGAATGGCCTATTTGTGCTGAAACCATTCTGTAAGTACCAATTCTACCTTCCCCATATGTAGCTGTGTACTTTTTCTGGCATAGCTGTTTGCTTGTAGACTCTTTGGGTACAATGTCTCATATTTCAACAGCTGAAAATATAGGATGCAGAAATGCCAGGTTCTTCAGTTTGTTTTAATAAGGGCCATTCACAGTAGTGTCCATCCTGTTTACAGTGTTAACTTCCTTGAATTGACAGTAGTTTATGCTTTATGCCAGTTTTTGGTGTAGTAGCGATGCTGACTGCATGTTTAACAATCACACTACAGCTCAAGAACTATACCGATACCATGTTAGGTAGACAGAATGCATATAAATTTCCTGATGTTGAAATTAAAGTAAACAGTTATGCAGTCCTTTTTCACCTTGTAGATTGAGCACACACCATGACATTGCATCTCGCAGATTTTAAGTTTTGTGAACAGGCATTAACAGTATTTTGATCCTGAATTATGTAATGGTTGATAACACTAACATAGAAATGTTAACATTAAAACACTTAATATGGACTACTCTTTGGCCAGTACAGCAGACTGCACACATGCCATATAGCCTCATCTGTCACACTGTGAAATTACCTTACCAGTAGGAGCTGAGAACCTAATTTTGTAACTATGTATGAAATGAACTGAATGAACATGAACCTGGGCAAATCGTTTAAGATTCTGGAACAAAATGCCTACTGAAAGGGTGAAGGATTTGTTTCATCATGAAATTCTTGCGCTTCATAGACAGGAAATCCTTTTCAGCCAGAAACATTACAAGCGCAACATGCATGTTAATCACATGGTAATATTTTGGTACAAAATTATTTTAATGGTCTAGACCAGAAAGCTTCTGAAGTGGGTTTCACTGCACTTTATTGAAAAATAATATATTTAATTACACTTTCTATGGCATAAATCAGTTTGTTTTTTGAGAATTAAAATGTATAACTCTCACATGTAAATCTGAATTCACTCTTTGATAAAATATGACTTTTTCTAAGTACCACATATTTCAGTAGTAACTTCAAAATATGGAATCTCAACTACAACCTTCAGTAACCCCATCATACATATTGATGGAATATGTTCTCTGAATAAGGATACATCTTCATATGCATTTACTGCTTTTCAGTTCCTTGAGCATATCCACAAGTGTAGATACATTGTATATAGAAGGCTGTAAAAACTTTAATTAAATATAAATTCACAGATGTATATTATATACTTTTCATCTTTTCTCCAGCTTCCACACACAGTATCACATTTTGCAGTTTGTAAGTTGTTTTTTCATACACAGTTATTAAGATTGCAGCTCAAACCTGTGTTTTGTGAATACAGTGAACCACAGTAGTTTTTGAATCATTCATATGTTGAAAAATTGACTGCAATTGTAAATACATGTGTATATAAACAGTGTGTACAGCAAACATTATATACTGTTTTAGTTGTCATTTATTTAATTTTAGAATTGTTGGAAGGCGAAGCAAAGTATTCTGTATTGGAAGTTCCTTGCTTAATAGCCAAAATTATGATGGGCAATATATGTATGATCTGAAACTTCAGATCTGGTGTACTTTTCATCCATCTGCTCTTCTTTTTAATATGTTTGCAAGTTTTTTTTAGTGTTGAATTTTTACTTTGTATGTTATAATGTGATGGAATATTGGTGCTTTAATTTAAATGACTGCCATAAACGATGCATAAAACATTGTGTTACACATTTACCTTATAACGCTAAATGCAAAAGTTACAAATCCTGTTAGATTTTGAGGACTGTCATAATACCTTAAATGACAAAGGATTTAATTTGCAGTTACTGTGTTTAACAACTTTAATTAAGTCTAGAAGGCAAGAGCATGAATTAGTCATCATAAATATTAATCAATATTGATAATTATTTAATCTGTCATAATCAGCAGAATGAGGTTGTGTGTTTGTGAAACATAAGTGAAATAAGAGATTTTGGGGTCTTCTTAGTGGGTAATGAGGTAATATTTTATTTTTAAAAATTAGCAACAGTCCTTCAAACGGTTATGAAGTTACCCCCCCCCCCCCTCCCCCCATAAATTTCTTTCTTTTTTTGTATTTTCAAT
>Ga0136643_10006568_pt1 | contig 16675 bp, 19 predicted proteins | sample TergutLab28metaG_FD_96883 | JGI IMG/M metagenome (GOLD analysis project Ga0136643, IMG submission 96883) | Labiotermes labralis P1 segment gut microbial communities from Petit-Saut dam, French Guiana - Lab288 P1 (version 3) (version 3) | ecosystem: Host-associated > Arthropoda: Insects >... | reverse complement strand
TGTCCAAAAACAATCTTGTCTTATTCCAGTTCTAAATAGCATAAAAAATAAATTGATTAGAATCTTTGGGATGTAATGCTGCATCATTGGGTGAGTAGTTCCAGACATTTTGCAGAGTCATAGTGTTTTTATTGTCAGGGTCAAGCAGTACAGGAAAAAACATGAACTATTTGCCCAGCGACACAGTCTTACATCACAGAAAACTTTCATCTTCAGAGGCACCACTATAAGAACCTCATATGGGAATAAAACTGAAACATAATGTAAAGAGAAGCTGCAAAATATCTTCATAGCTTCAGAATTTTAACTCCATCAATTATCATGGTGATAAAGACATGAAAGATACGATGGGCGAGGCATGTAGCATGCAAGGGACAGCTGCTAAAATTTAGTTGGAAAATCTGAAAGTGATCTTGCAACATATGTAGGTGGGACAATAACACTTAAGCTCACATTTACCCTCATCTGACTGGTCTTGTATTTAAATTTTAGAACATGGTTAATGAAAAACATTTTATTGGAACAGAAAAAGATAACACCATGAAAGAAACAGCATTTTGTTGAATATAAAAGAAATTAATAGCATGCCTTAAAAATGCAGTACATTTCTTTGTTGCCTAAACATATAACATAAATTTTAGGAATGTTTTTTTTAAGTGTGTTCGCATATGTGAATGCAAGTCTTTTTAACAGCACTTAAACTTTTAAATCCTCCCTGCTGGCTGATTTTAAGGGTACTATAAAAATTTAAATTTATGGTACTTTTTGTCATAATCATACAAAATTTTTACACACCACTGCAAAAGTTTTGCCGTATCTTGTGCACTTGTGGCCAGAAACACGAAATTTAGTTACTAGCAGGCCATTACAATTTACACATTGGACACAGATAAGGTTTTTGTGGCACTACCGCTGAAAACGAATGTTACTGTCATTCCTAGTATTTCGGTTTTGTGTGATACACTGCAAAACACTGCCCCATACAAAGCCCTAAATCAAATTTTCAGCTGTAAAATGTAGTGCATTCTTCACAATTTTCCCAGTCTGGCACTTCTCTCTGCTCACACGCGACATGAGCACTGAGATATTCCCTCTAGCTTAGCATGTGTGGCTGGACTATTATATATATATATATAAAGATCTCTTCATACAAGTCTGCCTGCTGGACTGCTAGTCTGAACTTGTACTTGCATTTCTGTACTGGCACCAGTCAGCAATCCTTTGGCAACTTCTTTTTTTGGTAGAAAATTTCCAGTGAAATCTTTCTTGTTTGTTTTGGTGTGCAAAATGTGTGCACTGACAACTGCCAAGTCATAGAGATGTAAGAAGAGTTTCTTCCACCACCTTCCCCATCTTCCTTTCAAATGAATAATATGAGAACATCTGATCTAATCTGTCCTCATTAGTCTTATACTTATTGCAGTCCAACAATGTGGTCTGTTTTTTGTTATGATCCACCTGATGATGGCACCTCAACAAATTCATCTTCATGGGTAATGGTTAGAAGAAAAACATCAACAGGTGTCCTTCCGCATGATGGACAAGAAGTGAACCCACTGGCATGATATTTTTCCAACTTTTTTTTTTTTTAGTTTTCCAGAAAATGCTTGTTGCGGCATTCCTTTTCTGTTTAACATCTCTCTGCCCACAGCCTTTGTCTAACAAGCCCATATATGGTCAAAAATCTTTGGACTGGAAAACCATCTGTCCATGTACGCATTGTGACCCTTTACTTTTCTTTTGTCACATAATGTCAACACTGGATGCTGCGTTGTGTTCTGAGATGGTGGGATGTGCCCCAGTAGAATAGAATAGAATACCGAAGGGCATGAACTAAGTGACCCAGGCACTTTGACTGTGATCAATGTTTTGTGCAGCACTTTTGCTGATTCATTCAGCAGTCCTGCATCTTGAATGAAGTGCAGTACCTTGCTAAAAGAGATGTCTTCAAAGTCACTTGGTTTCATAAAATGACAACCCAGATGCCTGAATCTTAATGAGGCCAAAGCCTCACAGTCACAAAGAACGTGCCAGGCTGTTTCAGATGCCTGTTTGCATCTATCACACTCGAGAACTGCATATCAGCCCCAGCACAGATAGGTGTTCTTTTAGATGCCTGTGTCCTGTAGCAACCCTGTCAATATTCTTGGCCAGTTTCTGCTCAGGATGAGCATATATATATATACAAAAAAGAAAGCCCTTAGCTTGCCTCTTTCCATGCATGAACTGCCAAAGCTCTTCATGCTTCCTACTTGTCCAGTCCCTGTTCACCCCCCTGGCAACCTTCACAGGTATACCAAGTGCAGGCTCAGGACTTATTAATGAATGTGAGGAGCCTTGTTTGGCTGATCCATCAGCTATTTCATTTCCATCAATTCCCATATATCTTGTCACCCATACCAGTTGGACCCTGTCAAGTTCTGCCAGTTTCACCAGGGACTAATGGCAGTGTGACCAAGTATAAACTTCCATTGTGGACACAGCCTCTTTTGGCCACATAAAATTTGAACACTTTCATTTCATATTTGTGGGGGTTTCTTTCGACATAAACATGAAAGAACAAATGCCTCAAAATGGGCATACTGCCTTGTCAAAAGTCAGTTCTTCTTCCAGTGTGTAGACATCCTGAAGTTACATAATTTGTGTCGATAGCTGGCCAAGTAATGAATATGGTCACAGTGTGGCTGTTCCCTAGCTGCCTTTGCAACAGTGTTATTCAGATGTAACACTATCAACACTGTGAAGAACCTATCATAAGAAATTCCAGCAGAAGCTGCATATGGGGTCTGACTAATCAGACAAAAACACCGGTAAACTTGCAGAGATGACTTGCATAACATGCTCACATGTATGACTATTGAGAAGATTTTTTTTTATTTCTTGCAATGTCAGTGATTCCACCGCACAAATAGAGACTTGGGTTTCAGAGGGTTCTCTTGCTTCTATTTCTTTACTTGCTGTGTTGCATATCAGTTTGTTTCATTCTGTACACTTCCAACAACTCGGTGCTGAAGAATATTTCAAGTCCATCCAAGGGAGGGTTGTCTTCAGTTGCATGGAAAATTTTATTTATCCCTGGTACTCCAGAAAATGCAGGTTTCTGAATCTGTTCCTTCCATCCTACTCAAAACCTGTATTTGCACATTTAGGAATGGCCCTACATGTTCTCTCCCTGCCTGTACCTGGACAACTTCATCATCTTCCTCTTCTTCGCTGCTGCTGCTGCTACCGCTGCTACTGGAAGGGTGAATTTACTTTGCATACGTCACCGTCAGAAAGTTCACTGAAACTACCACCATCTGAATCCGAATACTTCACAATTTCACTTACTATATCAGTTCTGACCGTTTCTTTGTGAAGTATATTCTGAACTACAACTCCAACCAGGATTTTCCATTGTGTTTGGGGCACATGAAACATCAGCTATCTACAATCAGAGTTCACTGATACTTCCAGAGCCGCATGCTGGGAGAGGAGTATGATGATTCACTGTGAGTGACCTCAGGTGTCAACTGCGATAAAACAAAGGCTGCCTCAAGCCAAATGTCATACAGCTTGTTGTACAAGTGTTCTCTGTGAGGGTCTAGCATACACACTTCTATGTCTTGCATAAAGCTGAACAATCACTGAAACTATTACAAACATGGCAGAGTCTAATGGTACAAACCTGAAGCCAATACCTCATACAGATTTTTAACAAGCTTACAAAAATTGGGAAGTACAAGTACTATGGCCAGACAGCTGGCGTGTGAGGCCACACAACAGTGGTTAGTATACCACATGGGGGTGGAGGGGAGAAGTGTTAAAGGTTAATACCATAGAAGAATGTGGGCAGGATTCATTTAGATCAAAATGTGGACCTACACTGGACCCTTTTAAACAATGTACAGAACATACAGGGAATTCCTTGGCCAGCCGAGCAACTATTAGCTTCTCAGAGAGCACTTCATTCCATGGACTGAAAGAAACATGGGATATGGAAATCTGGTACACAGCGTGTAAACCAGCCTCCATACATTTCATTGTAGCTCCCAAAACACAGAAATGGAAATTTGATCTTAGTGTATTGTGTCAAGGATGACAAATTACACACACCGGTAATATCATCAACATGCCACCAGGTACTCACATGAGATGCAGACACTCCAACCAGGTGCCTGTGAGAGTCTGGAATGTTTGCTGCCCTAGAACTGTTGCCAATGGCGTTTTCAGGTGGTGAATCTGAGCCAGAACGTGATTTGACTGAGGCTTCATATGGGGCCAGAAATTGGCTTGTCTCATTTGCAAACACTCTGAAAAAAAGAAAATAAAGCCATTACATTAGCAACATCTTTAATGGAATCAATGTCACACATACATGAGACAGTACCACTTGCAAATATTGGTAAATATACTGTACCCAACAATGAATTTAAAATTTGGATCAGTTCCTGTTAGTCCAATTTCACTTGAATATTAAGAAAGTAGCTGAGAAGACCACTGGTGGCAATGGTTTGTTTGGACAATGGGATTGACCAAAAAAAAAAAACACAATATTTGCATGAAACTGTGAACACAACAGACACACAAATGTGAAAACTATACTTAACCCTTTCTTTTCCACAGTTTTCACACAATGACATATCACTTTCATCAATATTTCAGATTCTATAATGTCCGACATTCTCTTAATTTTTTATTAAAAATGCACATTGCCTCTTGAACTTACAATCAATGAACATGCATGAAAATTTAAAAATTCAAAAAACTTACACCCCAAATTTATCAGCATTTGTTTGAAGCAAAACACAAGACATACTGGAAACAAATGTATTTGGGGCTGGCCCAGCATACATGCTACACAGACCAAACTATATTTGGTTTTGGCCCAAAAGGGTTATTTATGCTAACAAAATATTATGTAGCAGCATTTTTCCATTATAGATGTTATGGCTATATGTCTATGAATCAGCCACCAAAGGCCTGACTGTAAAATTGTACTGTATGGGTCACATCTCCCTTGGAATGTGGCTGGCAGTGGACCCCATGGGTGGTCTGCATATTTTGGTATCAAAACACATACACAAGACTTCATAAGAAAATTTAAATGCACTGGCACAACTCAACAAGGGGAAAAAAAGTTTATTTTAACCACATTTTAACGTACATGGACAAGGAATTAAACAAACAAACTCTTCTGCAGTGATGTCAACTCACTCATCCAAGAACACATTGTGTATGAAGAAAAAGAGTGAAGACTTAAGAAACTTACAACAAGAAACATGCCATTTAGATACAAAATGGGAAAAAGAGCAAAATTCTAATATAAATAGACAAAATGCATGATTTGATCAATGAACATCACAGTGTTTTTGTGGTTTTCGTTAAATTGTGCCAGACCATGGAAGGAGCCCGATCATGAATCCCTGACTGGAAGGTGTGACCTGTACCACTTAAAGGTGACTAACATCACAGAAGAAGATGTCTTATCATGGGCATCCAAATCTTCATGCTACAAAACAAAGGGACTAAGCAAACTATCCATATTAGTATATTACCATTACTACCAGGTCACCACCACTATTTGAAACACAAGAATCACACATGCTAAAAGTTAAATAACATAAAATACAAATGAAGTCCAGGGATACAACGTGATGAGCCAAAGGACAGTTTTTATGTCGAATAAGAGCAGGTGACTTATCACTTTCCTGAGAACCATATAACAATTCTGACAGGAGACTTTAATGCAAAATTGAAGAAAGATGATATTTTCAAGCCAACAACTGGGAATGTGAGTTTACATGAGGATAATGAAGCTAATGGTGTTAAGAGCAGTAAACTTTGCTACATCAAAAAATCTGGCCAAGAGTACAATGTTCCCATGTGGAAACATTCATAAATAAACCTGGACCTCCCCTGGTGGGAAGACTCACAATCAGATCAAACATGCATTAATAAATAGCAGATGGAATTCAAGGACACTCTGTATGTACACTCTTTCAGGGGAAATGACTGTGAGACTGATCATTATCTGGTAACTGCACAAGTTAGGGAAACAATGTTGTTAAGAAAACAAGCAGCATAAAAGTTGGATATAGAAAGATTCAATCTCAAAAAGTTAAGTGAGTTACAAGTTAGGAAACAGTATAACATGAATATCGTGAGCTGGGATTGCGTAGTTGGTATAGCGACTCGCTACAGGCTGGACAATCCCAGGATCGAATCCCTGTGGGGGTGAGATTTTCTGCACCTGTCCAGACCAGTCCTGGGGCCCAACCAGCCTCCTATACAATGGGCACTGGGTCTTTCCTGGGGGTAAAGCGGATGGGGCATGGCATTGACCACCCAACCCCATCTAGCGTTGATGGTAAACAAAGAGCAGAGCTATACATCTACTGCCCCTATGGGCCTTTGCGCCCTGTTCTAGGGTGAAATTTACCTCTACCTTTTATAAGATTAAAATCTCAAACATCTGCAGCTTTAGAAATCTTACATGATAGAAAGGACATAAAATGGGTCTAGGAAAACATTAAAGAGATTATCAGTCTAGGTCTGTACAAATGGAAGCAGCACAAACCATGGTTTGATGAAGAATGTTTACAATTTCTAGATCAAAGGAAGCAAGCTAAAATGCAGTGGTTATATGATCCAAAGCAATGTAGATAATCTGAACCATACAAGACAACAAGCATTTCAGGAACAAAAAGAGGGAATATACGAAAGCTAAAATTTATGACCTTCAAACAAATAGTAAGAACACAAATATCAGAGACTTGTATAGGGGCATCAATAAAATTAAGAAGGGTTACCTGCCTAGAATACAGTAATGTATAAGAAAAGTGACCTGGTTGCTGACACTCACTGTATTTTGGTAATGTGGAGGAATCAGCCCTCAGCTACTAAATGTATATGTGATTAATGATGTTGGGCAGACTGCAAAACAAACAGCAGAGCCACCGAAGTCTTAGCCCAGCGCATGAGATTGAGATGGCTAGTGAAGAGTTAAAAAAGATACAAATCACCACATATTGACCCAATTCCATCAGAACTGATTAAAGGAGGAGGCAGGCTTGTTACTATTTGGAATGAGGAGGAATTGACAGAGCAGTGGAAAGAGTTGATCACTGTATATATTTACAATAATGGCAACAAAACAGACTGCAGTAATTATCAAGGTGTATCACTTTTGTCACCTATATACAAACACACCAGGATGACAATACCAAAAAAATATAAAATTTTGCCTGATGCCAAACTCCATATGCAGATGAAATTATTGGGGATGATCAGTGGGGTTTCTGACATTAGCAGATCACCTGCTGATCATGTATTCTGCATTAGTTAAATAGTTGAGAAAAATGTTAATATAATGAGACAGTGCATCAGCTACTTATAGAATTCAAGAAAGTCCGTCATTTAGTTAGGAGGGAGGTTTTGTGTAATCTCACTCAGTTTGATATCCAGCCCTCTGCAGCTAGAGGTGTAAGAAAAATGTGTCTAAATGAAAGCAACAGCACAGTTCAGGTGGCAAACATTTATCTTGACATATTTCCTATGATGTTCTGAAACAAGGAGATGCTCTTTCACCATTGCTGTTCAACTTTGCTGCAGTATATGTCTTTAGGAAGGTTCAGGCAAACCAGGAGGGCTTAAAATTAAATGGTATGCATCATAATGTGGTTTATGCAATTGATGTTAATATAATGGGTGGAAGCATACACACTACACGGAAAAACACAGAAGGCTTAGTAGTCAGTAATAAAGAGAATGGACTAGAAGTCAATGTAGTAAGTAATAAAGAGAATGGACTATAAGTCAATGCTGAGAAAACAAAGTATATGTCCACATCTCAAAACCAGCATGCAGGACAAAATCACAATATAAATATAGGTAATAAATCCTCTGAAAGGTGGAATAGTTCATATATTTGGGAACATCCCTAACAAATCAAAATTCCATGCATGATGAAATTAAGAACAGACTGAAGTCAGGGAATGCTAGCTATCATTCAGTGCAGAATCTTTTATCTTGCAGTTTGTAATTTTGCCTGTTGTTTTGTATGGGCATGAGGGTTGGTATCTCACACAAAGGGACAACACAGGTTGAGGGTGTTTGAGAATAGAATGCTGTGGAATATATTTGGGCCTAAGAGGGACAAAATGACAGAAGAGTAGAGAAGAATACATAACAAGCTTTATGCTCTGTGCTCCTCACCAAATAGCATTTGGGTGATCAAATCAAGAAGAATGAGATGGGCAGGGCATGTGGAAAATATGGGGGACAAAGAGGTGCAAACAGGGTTTTGCTGGGGAGACCTAAGGGGAGGAGACCACTTGCAAGACCTAGGCAGAGATGGGATAATATTAAAATGGATTTTCAAGAAGTGGGATGGGAATGTATGGACTGGTTTGCTCTGGCTCAGGATAGGGACAGGTGTCAGGTGTTTGTGAATGCAGTAATGACCCTTGGGGTTCCATCAAATGCAGGGAATTTCTTGGCTAGCCAAGGACATGTTTGCTTCTCAGGAAGAACTCTGCTCCATTGGGGTTAATTATAGATGAAGTCCTGAATCCAGTACATTCTTCTCTTGTATTGTCAGTCAAGTTACAAACCACTTTTCTAGAATGTGTAGGTTACTACTTGGTGCAGGACCAGTTGAATCACATTTCTGTCTTCTAGACATGTCATTAATTACTCATTCAAACATCCTTCATGTACATCCAGCTAAATGCAGCTGAAGTTTAACTAAAACTGCTCACCACAGAGCTACATTAACACATAACAAAACTCAATGGGAATCTCAGTCTTCATCACTGGAAACTGAAAACATACAATTCTGTAATGAATGATTCATAATAGATTTTAAGGTGATATTTGGTAGACAATTTTATTCCCATAATATTGGTGCAGCACAGTTAACAGTCAGTTACAAAGCCAAATATGGGCGACAAATTCTGCTCACATGTAACATTCCTTCCCACTCCTACTGAACAGTGAATAAAATGAGACTGGTTTTATGGTGTTATTAGATGGTGGTGTGATTTTACGTTAGGACCTTGGAGTAATGACATTGTTTTAGTGGTTATATAAACCCTATTCAACATCTCATTTGGTTCCAGTTATTTTGGTCTTCATGTCATTGTAATGTCCATTCAACAGACCATTTTTCTAAGAAATGACAAATGAGGAAAGATGTTTACATCACACAAGACAATGCTACAGCTCACACTAAAAAACAGTTCCTGCTACCACTGAGCAATGCATTTGGTGAGCCAGTTATCCACAATTGGCCACCAAATTCCCCACATTTAAAACTGCATGATTTTTTTACCTGTGCAGCCTGCTGACAGATAAGATTTTTGTCAAAATCCATGCAAGTGAAGGAAATGAAAAAAAGATATTCCAGTCACTTTGAACATCTCCCAAGAATTGGGGTGTCTACTACTGCAAAATGTGTTGACAAGATATAAGCTTGAATGCAGGGGGAAGTCATTCAGAAAAATAATTTTTTTAAAATTTGCTTTAAGGTTACGATGATTAATGTAATATCAAGTAATGACAAAAAAGATTAAGGTCACTGCTCCTAGCAGGAAGAAACATTCAAAATTTCTGTGTTACTGCACTGGGTTTAGCAGGGGATGTCTTCCAGACTCACGCATCACACAATTAAAATTCCTACACCTACTGTCAAATATACAGTGACAACAAAATTCATTATTCTAACATTTAATAAATAATTTTTTTTTGGTCACTGCCAACATAGTGTATTATTTTTCCACATTCACTGCACTCTAATTCAGTAAATAACCCCAAGCTTGGAACTAATATGACCAAAACAATGATTCATATTCACGCCCACTCTCTGCTGCAAATCATAACTGCTCAACAATTGTGTTTATTTTCTAGTTTACGTATGATACAAACAAATTTCAGACTACTGATTACATGACCATATCCATAGCACAAAAACAGGCCCTTTCATTACCTACATAAAGACATTATTTTGTATCATTCACTACATACATTATGGTCTGGATTCAGTCAGCTCGGAATAGGGACCATGATGGGCTTTTGTGAATGTGGTGGTAAACAACACTTCGGCTAAACAAAATACTGAGACTCCGACTATCTGAAGAACTGTTGGACTTTCAAGGAGCACTCCATCCCATGGGATTAGTTAAATCATAAATACATTAATATTTCCTTGGTATAATTCTCTATAACCACCATTCTATAAATACCTCAGTTTAGTGTAGAAAACTTCATACCCCCTTATCATTAAAGGAAGATATGATTGTATAATCTGTATAAAGTACATTAATTAATCATTCACTGTTCAAATTCATTGTCAGACATCCGTGGAGAATAAAAAATATTAACATTAATGAATAATGCTGAACACTTTTCCATTCTTTGGCTGTAGTTTTTTCACTTGTTACAGATGAAGAGACAGATACATTGACCCCCTTTACCAAATACATATATTATAGCATCACCTCACAAACATACTACACCAAACAAGATGGAAGGTGAGGACTGTGCAGAGACAAAAAAATTTTATATGTATTCACATGCACACAAGCCTCACAGTTTCTCTCCTTATTCTGTCTCCCCAAGTACCAAGTCATTTACAATGGATATGCACATCACGTGGCAGTGACTGGCCAATACAATCTGTCTTTATGAAGCACATAAGATGAACCTATAATTTTGTTCAAACTTCAGCTTCAACATAAACTGCTAATAAGTTACCTTGACAGCAGCACCACTAACTCCATCAAGCTGACTGTCCAGAACCTTTTATAGTGTGCACAATCTGTGAGTGTAATTTCATAGTACTTCTCCAGTAAGAATAAGAGTGGATCAGTTGCAGAAATCATTACTAGGGATAGGAACTGTCAATTATTCCAGTTCATATTTTAACAGGTTGTATACTAATACTAACACAGTATAACTGTGTCACACTTCTAAGACAGCCGCCCTTCACACAGGTGGTGGTGGGCGCTGAGGGTGGGGGAGTGGAGGAGCAATCTAATCTGTCAATATATTAATCAAAACTGGTGTAATGAGCAGCCTAATAAGACTTCATATTTTTAATTTCCATGAAAGCTATTTTGCCTCTTCCTGTTTTACTTTTTTTTCTACTTTACAAAGGAAATAATAATACTTTCACACATGCATCCTACTTGAAACAAAAGCCATATGCATACTTGTTGAAAGCAGACGTATCACTCATGTTGCGACGATGTCCCCGAGGTGCAGCGAGTGTTGGAGAGCTGGAAGGAGTCACAGTCGTAATGCACTGGGAGACAGACTCCAGCTTGTGAACACCTGGCTTAGAACTAACTGTAGGAAGATTGAGAGATGGAGGGGGGACAGAAGGAAGGCCCTGTGGTGGCAGAGGTGGACAGTTCTCACCCACACAATCATCCTGAAATGGATCTGGGAAACCTGGAAGAATAAAACATGTATTGCAGCAAACTATGTGTACAGCTTCCCTCACACACACAACATGTGCGTCAACATCATAGACGATAACTGCCTTATGGATGGCAAATATGGCCACAGTCCACCCAAGACAAAGTGTGTGGTATCATGGCACTTTACTACAGACAGTGTCATATCAATGCAGGCTGGGCAATGGGCAACATTCCACTGTATTTATACCTTCAATCCATAGGGACGTTTGCAAGTGGTTTTACTTATTTCCCCACTAGTAATGGGTTCAAACTGGATTAACTAGCACGAATAAAATGTTACAGACAGAATCACAGACAAACTCCCCAGTATGGAGGTACCTACACACACAGAAGACACTCCTCAATATAGTGCTGGGAGTACCAGCATACCACCACTAGGTGCTCTATCACCAGTGAACCATGGATGTTGAGAAATCACCCTAAGATTGGGCCTTGCCATCTGTGAGACACCTACCACAAAATCAGTTCACATTCACTTACACCAAAGGAAGACAATGATGGCAGTTCTTTGCTAGGAACTAGCTTTGAGTATGGCAGCCAAAAATGAGAATAACTTGCTCTGGAGTAATATTCAGTTATGTTAGGGAACATGCTTACCACTGTTGCAGCTCTGTTCTGAGGGTGTGATTGTGGTAAGAATAAACATACAAAAGATGAAGGCCAAAAAATTGTTATTAGGTATGCAAACCTTCCGTGATGCACAAAAACCAGTATCAACCATGGTGACGAGGGATATCAACTACTGCAATAACCAGAAAAAGTAACTCAAGTCTATATGTGACACTAATGCACACCACATGAGATGGAAGAGCACTGGCACTAATCCAAGAGGAGAATGTTTAATGGAAATGAGTGAAATCTTGATTGACATTACTGAATTTTGAGTTTCCACAATTTAATACACTTTTTGTATGGTCCTGGTCAAATGCCAAAGAGAACAATTTACACCATTTTACGTGGTCCCACAAAACCATAAAATTGGTGTTTGACTGTTTGGTATGTGTAAACCTGAATATTCTTAAACAGTGTCATAAACCTGCCTCTGTAATTATAATATGAATATGGTCATTGATCTGACGCTATAGTCTATGAGGTAGGAAAGCTACTAAATGACCGGCAAATATCTGATAAGCCCTCCACATGATACACTTCCTTTCAAATAGGTAACTGACTCATCTCTCGGGACCCCATACAAAGTGAAATGGAAGTCTTACACAGATGACATACAGATAGATAGCAAGGCTGTAACACAAAAGGTTCTTTTGGTGCAGATGTAGAGCTGACCATGGACCAATTTGAAAGGGCATCATCCTCTTGTGCTATCACCAGAATCATCCGGCCAAGATCCCTATGTGTAAGAAAAAGTAAGGACAAATGAGTGCCCCAAATAGGCTTTTTAATGGGACCAAAAGAATGGGTCATTAGAAGAAATGTAAAAGAAGCTATCATACATTAGAACACATCAATTAGGAATGGTGAGAGATCCACAGAGATGTATTACCAAGGGAGGTGATGCAACCATACAGCTGGTATTGTTAAGTCCAATTACGCATAAGTTCCTTGCATTTGTCTACATAAGGCTTTTCCATACTGTCCATTAATTACAGTTACTTAGCTATCTATTACGCAGAAAAAATGTATGTCCAATTTTAAGAAGACAGATCAACACAGAAAAAGTTGAAAGTTATTTTGCTCCACAACCTTGTGGTTACACAGAAGGAAATAACTGCTGTTGCAATGTTATTTTCAGACCTTCTTTGGTGAAGACAAGTTTATCATGTAAAGAAAGTGTCTCATGTTTGTATATTTACTCCCAGACAATGTATCAGAACAAAACAAAACATAAAATATAACTCAAAATGTGTACTCTGTTTCTATACCTCACAATTCCACAGTCTCCCTCTTTGTTTCATAAACCCTGCCAGTGCTGAGCAAGTTTTTTTGAATCTGTCACTGTAGAACCCTTCAGGCTGTTCCAGAAACCATTTTCTCACAGCAGCTTGAACTTTATCACATGTGACATGAATTCCTTTGAGATGTTTCTTGACAGCTGCAAACAACCAAAATCAAGATGGTGCCAAACTGGGCTGTAAGGAGGGTGTGGTACAATTTTAAATCTGCTCTCTACTGCCGCTGAAGAAGCAACACTAGTGTGGGGTCTGGTGTTACCATGTTGAAAATGCATCGACTTTTGTCTCTGACAAACATGATTGATTAATTGTTTTGACCTCTTTTGGGCCTTCTAGTAAGTCTTGAAGTTGATTTTCGTACCTTTGGCCAAGTACTACTGGTGGATGATGCCTCTGTATCCCAGAAAATGGTGAGCATGCATTTACCAGCAGAAGTTTGAGTCTTGAAATTTTCTCTTTGTAGGAGAAGTGTAGGTCAAAATATACAAAGGACTTTTCATTTCTGGCTCGACGTGACGCACCCAACTCTCGCCATCTGTGACTATGCTGTACAGAAAACCATTACTTTCACTTCTGTAGCAAGTATTCATCCACTTGCTTTCAGTCTTTCTCCCTTCATTTTGGGCGTAAGCTTTAATGGCATCCATCAAACGCACACATTTTTGTAACACAAACCTGCAATAATCTCACTGACACTGATTAAGCCAAAGTTTGGCTTTTCCATTATGACTCTCCGAAATTCATCAATTTTCTTGATAAAGTTTGACTTTTTTTGACTGTTCAAATTAAGAAATGCAGTGACAGGACTTCCAGACTGAAACTGGTCATTCAGATCCACATTTCTGCCATTATCCCATGACCTTCTCACTCCACCATGCACACTATTTATGTCCTCAGTATCTTCACCATAAAAATCTAACATATTCTTTCTAATGAATTCCAATGGAAGTTACATTTTTGTGTACCAGAAACTCAATAAGTGTTAGGTGTTTGATGTGATTCGAGATGGTTGAAAATGAGTTGCTCATTTTGAACAAAATATAATACAAACCCCCCCAAGGTTACCATTCCGTACCCCACCACAATCTCCGATTCAAGGAACCACACACAAGTTGGGACAAGTTCTGCCTCAAGAGAACATTGCTTGTGAGCCATACCTTCATTGAGTCGTAACCTTTCATACACCCCTCATAAAAATACGATGAACCTTTGGTCAAAGAAAGATAACATAAATATGTACTGCTGACAAGATAAGCAAATCTAAGCACAAACTTAATATAACCCAGACACATGGTACAGCTCTCTGAACAGCAAACATGTCTCAGAAATGATGTTATATCAGCCAGCAACAAGGTAATCCAATTTTAAACCTAACTGCCTGTTCCCTTACCTGATGCTGGGAACAAGGCTTCAAGAGATTCCCTGCTGTCCTCAGAGCTCTTTACTGGCACTGTAGTAATGTTTGTGGTGTGGCCTTGTACAGAGACTGCAGGCACACTGGAATGACTCGAAGAGGGGTTGCCTGCCAACCTTGTGTCGAAGCTTACAGTTGCTGATACAGGAGAAGGAAATAAAGTTTGTACAGGAGTAACTTGCTGTACTGCAGGAGGATGTGGAGGAGGTTGATGGGAGCTAGAGCCACATGTTGTACCACTTGCAGCTGTAGTAACAGGTACAGGTAAAGATTCACTTGCTGCCACAAGTGCACCATTCACTGGAACAGGTGACTGAGATAGGGAAGGAAGAGCATGGGGGGCAGTCTGTCGACGTGCAGATGCTGCCATAGGGACTGGTGAAGAACCTAAAGGAAGTGGAAGTACGACTCCAACAGAGAGTGGCTGGCCTCCCTTTGGACGCTGTCGTGGAGCAACACTGGTACCCTCCACCACTGGTGTCACCGTTTGCTTCATTACTTTCACTGATGTGTGCTTTGCTTCACTCTCCAACTGGGGACAAGGCAGCTGATCGACTACAGGCACAGAAGTCTTCTGCAGTCAAAATAAGGAACTCCACAGTAAGATATCACACGCAAATTTCCTACCTATCTAGACAGAGCCTCCAAAAACAAAGGAGACAGGGCAGGAAAGAAAGAAAGAAAGAAAAATAAAGCATTCGGTCGTAAGTTATGCAATACACTGCATTTTCACCTTCTGAAGTACTACCCTGTTTTTTAGTATGTGACATGTTAGCCTGGAAATGTGGGTAGATACAGGCACAGCTTTCCTGAACAAGTTATTGCCAGTGTCTAAAGCCACTCCCAACAACAAAGCTGTAAACAATGAGTCCCCTGTTACTAATGACAGGAAACAGATGCAGTTGTATGAGGCAACACCTTTCATAATCACAGCCTCCTAGGAAGACACACCTAGCATCCAGTTCTCTTCCATACTAAAGATACTGTATAAATTGGTATAAAAATTAATTTGTGACTGCATGCACAGTTGTATAGCCAGAACTTATTTTAATATTATTAATGTTCTATCCATGAAGCACATTATTCATACATGAATTCCAGGAGTTAGTTATACAGGCAAGTCTTGTTTTACGCAATTTATTTTCACGCAATTTCACTTTAAAGCACATGAATGATTACAATGGTAATATAACCAATAGCTTTGGCATTTGTTACCAAAATGAGTGAGAAATGTAAATCTACATCACCCAAAGCAATCCACGTGCAAAAATTGGTGAAGACAATCAGTACTGAAGAGAAATTAAATGTAGTAAGCAGACTTGAAAAGGTGAACAAATTGTTGACAGATGCCTGAATGTTATATTCACTCATAGTAGCATACGTACGATTCATGATAATGCTGACAGAATTACAGAAAGTGCTACATCAGGAACTAAAGAATTAATAAGTGGTTATGTAGTCAATAACACAACTGTTGTGCTATTGACTACATAACCACTTATTAGTTCATATACACACAACGGGGATGGCACAATTCAATGGAACTAAAGAGTTTGTGTAGCAAGACTACCAAAGTCCTATCAGTTTGACCCATACCAAAAACTATGATATGAGTCTCTTACATTTTTAATGCATTAGAAATAAGCAAATACACCATACAGAAACGTATGTATATTGTAAATGTAAATGTACAGTACATACATACATACTCTACATGTCTGTATGTCCATTAGTGGTACAGTCATATACTATATAGGACAAAACACAACTATATTCTATCAATTATACATGTAGCGACATGTTTCAACTCAAAGAGTCATCATCAGGCTAATCACTGAACCATATCTAATGTAGATTAAGTAAGTGCACATTTTGGGATCCCAAAAAGT
>Ga0136643_10006567_pt1 | contig 16678 bp, 9 predicted proteins | sample TergutLab28metaG_FD_96883 | JGI IMG/M metagenome (GOLD analysis project Ga0136643, IMG submission 96883) | Labiotermes labralis P1 segment gut microbial communities from Petit-Saut dam, French Guiana - Lab288 P1 (version 3) (version 3) | ecosystem: Host-associated > Arthropoda: Insects >... | reverse complement strand
TTGGTTGGGAAACCGGAGGGAAGGAGACCACTGGGGAGACCTAGGCGTAGATGGGTGGATAATATTAGGATGGATCTCCAGGAGGTGGGATGTGGGTATATGGACTGGATTGGGCTGGCCCAGCATAGAGACAGTTGGTGGACGCTTGTGAGTGCGGTAATGAACCTTCGGGTTCCGTGAAATGCGGGGAATTTCTTGATTAGCTGCAAACCAGTTAGCTTCTAAAGAAGGACTCTGCACCATGGAGTAAGTAAGTATGAGCTTTAGACTAGATTCAGTTGGCTCAAGATTGGGTGCAGCAGTGTGCCCTGTTATACAAGGAAACAATTTCGGGTTTCATTAAATACTTACATATAAATAAATATTAGAGCTAAAATTCGAAGTGACTGGTCACTTGTGCTCATCACTCGACTCGCAAAGTTCGGTGGTGTAACTTTAAATACATGTGGTCTTGAGGAGTCTCCATAAAAGATAAAACTGCACACCAACTTCTTTCTTGTTCCTGAAGGAAATAAATTTTGATAACGATGATAAAAATGAATAATAATATTAACAGGGAAGTGATGAAATTTAGAATGTTAAATGCGCGTTACTGAAAACATCGCAATATAAATGTGGCTGCAAATTCCTCATATCTAGCTTCTGCAGTGCAAAGACTTCAAAACTTTAGAATATGGGACAGAACACAGAAGAAAGATGTTGAAAAGGAATAGGGAAAAAGAAAACGAATGCGCCAAAGCAGAAAGTCAGTGAATAGGAAAAACGCTTTTGGATTAGGGTGAGAAATGCCCTCATCAGCCACTATAGTGGCATCTTCCCTGCACGGAATCTTAAACTCGAAAAGTTAATGAGCGGTCATGTATGAAAGAGGAATATTGAAAACTGCTATAGAAACTCTTCTTTTTTTAAACCCTTTTGTGAGATAAAAGCATCAGGAAGAGATAGAGGAAGGAGAAAGAGAAACTTGTGCAGCTCAGTCACTTCACCCCTCTGGCTCGATGGAGTAAGATATGCAGCACAGAACTGTACACAGTCATTATTCTAGGTTGAAGAAATCCAACAAGATGCAACAGTATGCAGATATTTATTTACTGCCAAATTACACGACATGTTTCGATCTTCCATCGCGCCCTTCGTCAGGAGTACATAAAACTGTTGTTGCAGCCTCTGGTACAGATCATACTATATATAGTATATAGAGAATTGCGATGAACGGAACCACAAATATAAAAAAAAACTGGTATTATTTGTACCTCTGTCTTATTTGAACAAACAGAGATTTGTACATTGGTGCTACACTTCAGAGCAAAAGGGCTGTATCTCATCACCGATAACAAATACTATATTTTTTTATTCTTCGTCAAGAATTGTAAGGGTAATAAATTGACGGACGGCTAGAGGAGGACATGTCGTAAAATTGTAAGTGACTGAAAAAAAAACTTATAAAATTTTAGTCACAGTTTCCATACGGCTGGTACAAGTTTTGACGTCAGACACGTAGAACGTTTTTATTAAAATGCATCTTAAATGAGTAGAATTTTTTACTTTACGTGATTAGAGTAATTTGGTTGGAAATATGACAAAATGGCAGGTACTTGTGAAGCGAATAATGGAAAAACATGAAATTCAGAAACTTCTTGAACAACTGGCCGACTACCACCTCTCCACATTCAGTTAAATAACGGTACGTTTTCGAAGTTAAGAATTACACATACGTATACGACAAAGCCAAAGAACAGACTGTACCAACAGAATGAAAGGTAGTACTGCATATTTTCTAAAGTTTCGGGGAACCCTCAAGAGGTTGACATTTCAAAATCTGAGGAGCAAATGTAAAGACGTTATCGCAGGTCATATCTTATATTATAGATATAAAAGGTCTTTATAGACGTAGAATCTTAAGGCTACCAGCAAATGGAATTCAAATTTTGCAGTGCTTATGAATAGACGGTGACAAATTCGCAGGACTGAAAAGACGATGTGTATAAGTCACACCTACTTATGTTGTGTTCCATAACTTTCCTCATTTTAGTAAAAAAACTGCTTTATCATGACACGTTACAAAGGAAACTGCCATGCCTCAAAATCACAGTCTTTGAGTTCACAAATTTTATTGACTCTTTGTAAGGAATAATTTCACAATGGAAATTTCTTTGACATCGAGAAGTAATTGGCGTGGTTGTACACATTGATTAAATTTTCTTCTCTTGTTTGGAGGGGACTAGGGTGATAGAAATAGGCGCTCCTATTACATACATTAGGGAATACGTGGTGGTGCAGTTAGTTGAGGCCGGAAGGTCGCGGTTTCGATTTCCGATGTCACTGGAATTTTTCATTGACATAACCCTTTCGGACGCAATATGGGCGTGGGGTTGACTCAGACTCTAACAGAAGTAAGTACCAAGAATATTTCCTAGGGGGTCAAGACTGCCGGTGCGTGGGACTGACAACTTTACCACAGTCATGTGTTGACTATTTGACATCTGGGGTTCTCAAATTCCAGAAAACCCCAGGACCTGGCAGGCTTGCAATTGGATTGCTGTAAATAAAGAAATTTCCTTTGTGCTTGTGATGTCCAGTGGGGCACACTGCCTTCAGCAAGAAGTCGCTGTTTCTTTGACCAACAGTGAAGAGTCTTCGAAAAACCTGTTGCAAGTTCTGAACATATTATTTCTCTACTCAAAATTTTGAAACACAATTAAACCTAATACCAAAAAAACACTTGTTTGAACTACAAATCTAGCTGAATCTCCATGATTTTGTCATAAAAATATGGCCGAATCACGTAAGTTTTTCGCTTTATTTCGACAGCGTTGTTAGATTCTGCATAGAAGCAACACTTAGCTTATTCAGTCCCCATATTTCATGACACGGCAAGTTCTGAATGCTGATGATGATCACATCCTTAGACGTTTGGACATTACGGAAATTGAAATAATCTGTGACGTATATCTATACATCTGTCCAGCAGGTGCTTCGCGAAGATCTAATATTATGTGACGCGAGGGATAAAATAAAGAACAGCCACTAAAATGTGACTCGGCTGAGGTCAGAACGTCATAATTTGCATAGTTTGATACGAAATTACACTTGATGTTTCATAGACCCAAATATTTACAAAGTTTAGTCGATTTGTAAAAGCAGTCGATCTTAGTGAGGTGCTTAAGTTGCAAACTTCGACTAATAGTTCTAAAGAGAAAATCGCATATTATGGGGCCCGTTCTTACTTACTTACTTACTCCATGTTGCAGGGGTCCTTCTTGAGAAGTTAACTGGTTTGCAGCTAGTCAAGAAATACCCCGCATTTCACGGAACCCGAAGGTTTATTATCGCACTCACAAGCCTCCGCCACCTATCTCTATCCTGGGCCTTCCCAATCCAGTCCATACACCCACATCCTACCTCCTGGAGATCCATCCTAATATTATCCACCCATCTACGCCTAGGCCTCCCCTACACTGATATTCCTTAGACCCAAATATTTACAAATGATTTTTAAAAGGAGTCAATTTTAGTGATGTGCGTAAGTTGCATACTTCGACTAAGAGCTCTAAAGCGAAAGTGGCTTATTATAGAGCCGTTTTACCTACCTCAGATCCTACACACGCTGCTATAGGATTTACCATGAGGCCGACCATACGGTACATGGCAATGCCTCAACAAATTTCAACCGAATCAAAATATTCGCCATATATATTCTGTTCTGCGACCTTGACTCCCTCACACAACTATTATTTCATACATTCTTCATGTGGTGGTGGAATGCTGGAAAGAGGCCACAGAAGTCTGGTCCAATACTGCACATTTTTGCGGCACGACTCTACAAACCACCGGAACGAAATCCTAAGCACTTTCCCTAAGTCTCTCTCCGTCTCCCTTTACATATGTACTGTGTAATAATGACAGAAGGAAAAAGAGACGAAGGGGGAAGGATATAAAAAAGGGAATTCAAATAATACAAAAGCTCTTGGCTCGTGTGTGTATATTGACCGAGGCTGTGTCGTGGTTACTGTGAGTCATAAATCGAACAACTAATCTCAACGCAATGCGAGTGTCTCTGGTTTTCAGACAAGGGGCCGCGTCACTCTAAGAGCGAAATCAACGAATATGCATGCCACGACAAATTAGAACTGCGCAGGAGTGAGGCGGAGAAACCCGGAAGTGTGTTAGGATAGTTAGTCCAGCATATATAGGCTTGCTCAGGTTAACAGTACCCAACTACGCGCTTCTTCAAACATGCTGACGCAATACTCAGTTTATCTAGGCATTTGGCCGAATTTATTCCCTAATAACCCACTGTATATACGAAAGTCAACCAGTAAATTTTAGAAATTTCTATCACCTAAGCTTTGATTGAATGGCTGTTAAAGTGGCCGTCATGATGTTATTCGTCAGTAAGAAGCTATTGAAGCCCTCGGTCCCAATAAAAATGAATGGACAGTCGCACGCACCAGCCGCTTTACCACTACATTTACATGACGCAATTGCTTATTATTCCTTCAATTAGTTCCGCTTTAATTTTAAAACCTGTCTTCAAGCACCCGAACCCGAAACATCCTCAATTTATTTTCACATTCGTACCGTGCATCTTGATAATATCAAAGTTTCATTTATTCACCAACTGATGCTCTAGAGAGTTGTCTTAAAAATATTAAAATTAACACTTAAATTTACATTAAAACAACTCCGACATGTTTCGGTGCTACAGTTACACCATCATCAGAGAGCACATTAATGCTCTCCCTGATTATGGCGTAACTGTAACACCGAAACACGTCGGAGCTGTTTAATGCAAATTTTAGTGTTAATTTTAATACCGTTTTAAAGACAACTCACTAGTGCATCAGTTGGTGAATACGAGGCTTATTCAGAAAGTAAGTACCGTTTCGCTGTAAAAAAAATCGAGTAAGGTTTCGTATCAAATTTTATTGTTATCAGATTTTACATTCTTCAAACTATTCCTCCACATATTCGCCGCCGTTATTGAGGGACTTATCGTAGCGGGGCACAAGTTTTTGTATACCCTCCTCATAGAATGCGGCCGCCTGTGATGTTAGCCACTATTGACAATGTCATAGAGTAGAGTCCTTGAAATCTGAGGAAAGTGCAGGGACAGATCAGAAACTGTGAAACGTCTGTCTTTTCGTTGACCTTACGCACTAAGTCATCATTCACCGAAGATGGACGCCCACTTCGCGCCTCAGCGTGCACGTTCTCTCGTCCTTCATTGAACATCCGAACCCATTTCCTAACCATGCCATCACTCATCACATTGTCACCATACACTTGACAGACCTGGTGATGAATCTCACTTGGTAGCACATTCCTAGCGTTCGAAAAACGAATTACAGCCGTACTTCATAGTCGGCGGTCCCTTCAATTGTCTTAAACAGGTTTAACGCACAGCAACAAACATAAACATAACACTTATTTCACGAAATGGCGTCTGTGGCTTCTCAGTTGATAGAAGAAGTCACTGCACATGCGCAAAGTGACAGTCTCGAGGATGCGCGAGAGATATGCGCAGACGGTACTTACTTTCTGAATAACCTACGAAAATTAAACTTTGATACTCTCAATTTTAGTTCTTATTCCATGGTTACACACTCTATTAGGCTTTACACAAATGGACTTATAAAACGCCGAGGTAAACTGTAAATTCCTACATTTTTATCGTATTTATTGTGAGGGTAAGTGGAAGAAAAACATTTTAAACCGAAAGGCCAAAAATAGTCCCCGCATGTAACATATTCTAACTTTACCGTGAAAGAAATCAGTTACTCTTTTTGCTCTTAAGAGGTAGAATAACATTTTCTATGTACGTAAATTCAGCAGGAAAAAATGGGCGCCTTTCCCTTAAAGTTGGAACCGCCCATAATGTGAAATTTCGCTTCAAACCTGTCTGGCTAGTAAATAAGCAAATTTAATCCCTAAAGGTGTACTGGGTAGGCACAAACATCTTTATAGAAGGTTAAATTATGACAAATGGATACTTCCGTGAAAAAAAGTAAGAGTTCTTCCTGTCCACGTCAAGAAGACATATATTAGGAATAGAGGTAAGGCTCCACTCAATCTTAACCTCGTCTCTAGGTGAAGATGAGTTTTTTTCAGCACATGCCTTGGGTGCTTTAGTCCCGGGAAAGAAATCTGGTACTCATTAAATAAAAGACTACGTGGGCTTCAGAGCAGGCCTGGATAATTGGAAGAACTAGGAAATCTCTGTCCCTTGCCAGGATTCCAACCCCGTACCGCCAGCTCGTAGCGCAGTCACAATTCCAACTACGCAATCCGTCATCGCGAGACAAGGTTACCGAGTCTTATCACAATTCTTCGAAACACAGGCACTTCGTCTTGTACGAAATTTCAGGTTGTCGCGGTGGTGTCTAGGATGCTTGTGACTACTCCCGTCTCCTTCAGAGTAGACTGCATTTGAAATGTGATCGCACACGCGCAGAAACCAGATTTCGTCTTTAGGCGGAACGGATTAGTCCATTTTAATCGGAGAGGGCGTCAGTTCAGTCAACTACTGGCAGCCGAGTTGTGCGCATCAGCAGTAGTAATTCTGGATATACCATGTTCCGAGGTAGCGTGAAGAGTACTGGCTACCCACTCTATTCGCCAGTTTCCCCTTCACTTCCTCTCCCGTACGTCACCGTGTGCCATCACATTTCAACTGTACTCTATCTGTAAAGCATGAAGATTAAGGTGGCATGTTTTTCATCAACCTTGGCACTTATATATAGAAGTACACGGCGTCACGTGCCGGAATACCGTTATCTTCCCAGTTTACTTTTACAAATGAGGACAGGAAACTCAACACAGAGGACGAAAAAAACAGACGGCGGTTTTGGAGAGGAGTCGTATAAACCAACAGTGCTGTCGTACCAGGCCAACGTAAAATCGGCTTCTTTAAGCAGATGGATTAACCCAAACCAGCTGGCGACCTTTCCAGGACTTGATAGACGGGTTACATCACAGTCAGTCGTTACGCAACTGGTTTCTATAAGTTCTTGAACGGTAATACTGAGCGGTAATGAAAGCCCTCTCAGTACAGAACTTGCTGTCATAGAAGTATGAATCATAGAACGCAGACTTTTGAAAAGACAGAGAGGGGAAAGCGCTGTGGCACGAGGCAATCCATTTCCGGAACATTTTCGAGGGACTTCAATTGCACTTCTCGGCTTCAATACCAACCATGATGAGTCCAAAAGCTTAAGCCCCTAGATTAGAGTAACCCTCCACCCTAACACAAGGGTTTCAGCAACACAGCACTATGTCATACAAATTAATGTTTGACTGAACAGTTACAGAAACATAATGGAATATACAACGAGATAATACCGCAAATTTTAAGGAAATATATGAAATTTGTTAGGAGACATTGTACTGTTAGATGCAATGGGTTGTAGATGCCAGGGCATCAAAGGAAATGATTGGTTACCCAACAGGTTTCAAAAATCTCTAAGAATAATATACAAACAATAAAACCAATTACAAATAGGTCTATACTAGAAGCATTGTCCTGTTCTCCAGCTGAAAAAGTTGTTGTGATGTCAGCAGGTGATTTTTTGGGGAAGAACTTCGTTTATTGTAGAGTATTTTTTTCTGTGATGCCACAGCCTAAATCGACCCTAGGCCACCTCAGTGTCGAGGTTTCTAGATCACACACAATTAGACACACGCTCACCCGGTAGGACTCCTCTAAACAAGCGATCAGCTCGTCGCAGAGGCCGCTACGTGCATAAAATAACAAACGCCGACGCCCTCAGCGCGATTTAAACTCGCCATCCCAGCAATCGAGCGGCTGCAGACCGACGCCTTAGTCCGCGCGGCCACTGCGACCGACTTCTGTATAATATTACAGCCCAAAAATGTTGTTGAAAATGAGAATTTTTGGGGAAGTGATGTGTGGTGTGGTATAAATTGGAGAATGTTTCAGCGGAAACCATCTGCTTCCCCAACTGTATTTAAAAGAAAACCAAACGTCTGCGCAGATACCTAAGGAAGCAAACTATGCTCCAAATTTGGTAACTTTATTCAAATGTAAATGAGATAGTAATCTTCATGGTTATAAACGTGAGAATTTTAAATCTCACATAGAAATACACCTGCAGTAATGGATACGGATTTTAATTAATACTTTTAAAGTATGGCGTTCAGAAATCTGGAAGTGCAAGAGTGATGGAATGTGAGGCACTAAATTCTGGAAAAGACAATTCATGAACATATTATAAGGAAACATGGGTAATGAAGTCATTCTAGCTTACTATAATACAAAATGTATAAACTTTCCAGTAACAAATTTTGATACTTTGCTGAATGTGCATCTCAGTATAATCTTAGTAATTAACCAACTTAATGCACAAAATCTTGTTTTATAATAAGCTTATTATATGCCTCTACATGTTTCGAGCACTATGTGCTCATCATCAGGTGGTCAAAATTGTATTATACAGCATCTGGTATCGTCACACTCAGTAGGTGGCCGTCCCGTGCACACCAGATGCTGTATAATACAATTTTGACCACCTGATGATGAGCACATAGTGCTCGAAACATGTAGAGGCATATAATAAGCTTATTATAAAACAAGATTTTGTGCATTAAATTGGTTAATTACTAAGAATAAGGTTCAAGCAGCATTTACATCATCAGTTCATGTGTCGCCTTAGATTTCGGAACAGAGAGTGAATTAACTGGAGTATCAGTACCTTCTTTATAGAACATCAACATTTTAAATACAAGCATCGGATCAGACATATTTAATTAATGTCATTTTCATTACTTATTTTTTAAAAAAATGTTACCTCTCGCAGACCGTTCTCTACGTTGAGACCTAATCGTGTACTCAAATGGAATATATTACCCTAAGGTTAAAAAGTTCTATTTGAAAATTCCATTTTGATTCAACATACCCAACTGATAAACGTATTTGTGCTTCTGTCAGCAGCAGTTAACAAAGTGAAAATCATTGCTTACCATAAGAAAAATTCTCTTTCAAACAATTCATTTTCCGTCTGTGCAGGAACAACTTTCCCAGCTGGAAAATTCTTAAATTTCGTGTACAGTAAGAAACAAATGTTTTAGGGTAAAGCGTAATTCCTAATTCTGTTTGCACGAAGATCTCATTACTACTACGTAATGATCATTCATTAGTTTCTTAATAATCTGAAGGCTGTAATTTATTTCACAGTAAGAGCTCGCCCCTGGAGGCCACATGGAGTCCAAAGAATCATATCCTCATCAAGGATGATAATTCTCAGCACCTTTCTCTTGTGTGAGTGTTCAGCTTCTGAATGATCCTGGATCGAGTTTCAGAACATGAGGTACTATCTTGATACAGATGCATATTTTTCCTCAGTCACTTCTGGCAAGTTGTTGGATGTTAAACTGTTCATTCATGATCCAAACAAATACACTTAATACATGCAGATAAGTCTTATATCGCTCTTTCGTCATTCTGAGTCACTCCTTCCAAAGAGAAGTCAACATACGGAATGATGTCAAAATGTTGGATGTTGCTTTTAGGTCATTACCTTTTGGAACCCTATGTTGTGAATTAGCTATTCCCCAGCTTCCAGTCATTTACACGGCAGACAACAATGCAGGCAATCTGAAAGAATCGTTTAATGCGTTCCGATTCAATCACTGATGCTGTCATTAGGAGCAACCCAACATAATTTCATTCCTCGAATTTCTGGGAACAGAGGTATGTCATTAAGTGTAGTGAAGAGGCTCTGGGCTGGGAGACCAGAGAAAAGAGTTCGAGATTTTTATCTCTGCCACTTTACCAACGCTATCATTCATATTTCGTACATGGAGGCTCCACTCCTTTAAAACGAGTCTACCAACACGCTGAGTTATTAGTTGTTTTGCTGAGCCTCTCTGTGCAAGTGACAGGACTTTACCATAAATTGGGCCAAGACCGCTTCCTTGTGCATCCCTTGCAATTCACTATTCAATAATCACGATGCATTAAGTTACTGACGGCTTCGATAAATAGACCATTCGGAAATAAATATACATAAGATAACGTAAGTAAACAAAACTGCTTGGACACGACTTTCAGACAGGTTTTGTGCCTGTCTCGGACTCCTGTCAGATGAGTACAGGGACCTTAAAATGGTGATAAAAAGCCGGAGCCTGGAGCTAACATGAGACCTCGTGTAGTTCCGAAGGCTAAGAAGAGCGAAGATATATATTTACTCCCTCTTTGTCTTCAAGATAAAGGTAAAGCAATCCCGTTACAGGCCTGAAGTGGCCCAGAGGGTTCCAGGAAGTTAAGGTTCCCAGATTTCATGACAACAGCACAGGATGGTGGTAAGGTTGTCAGCCTTACACACCGGCCGCCTTTAACCCCAGGAAATGCTCCTGGTACTCATTTCTGTTAGAGGCTGAGTCGACCCAAGGGCCATAGTGCGTTCGGAAGGATTTTATATCAATAAAAAATTCCAATGACACCAGCTGGGATCGAGCCAGCGACCTTCCGATTTGTAGCACAGTACCTTAACCACTGTGCCACCGCGGTCCCCTTGTCTTCAAGGTACGATGTTGAAAAAACTGGCAACATTGACAAATTTACAGTCTGACACTTCCATTCATTTGTTCTTTTCCTTTTAATTTGCTCATTATTCCGGACGTAGTAAGACCCTCGACAGCTTCAACGCCGTATTTGTAGCGACGCTGTGACGACAGAAGGAATACTAACACGTATCTGATGAGAGATCCCTCAGTTCATTAGGGATGCAAAGGTAAATGCTCAGCATGTGGCCTTCCGACAGGTAAATGCGGATTTTGAATGCTTGTCGCATGCTCACTTACAGCCTTGCGAGATGATGGGCTGTGCAAGTTAAAAGGTCGTCACTAGCTCAGTCTCCTCTGTGTCATTTGTGGGAATAAATAAGGGAGGTTAAAACCCTCCTACTCACGCACTCCTTAGAAATTCCATTTCATCTCAGAGTCCGGAGAGAAAGTTATTAATACTAAAGGCAATAGCTGGCTTCTCTGTCTCTGTACTGCGTAGCGAGGTGGCAATTTCAAAACAAGAATTTCTCTAACTGGGAAGAAGGTGGCTGAATACTATGAAAATATCTGACGCCATATACCTTTACACCTTTAGCGTTCCTAAGCATGTTCTTCCTAGTGAACTTCAGCGCCATTTTCAGTCCGTGTTGGCATGTTCAAATGTCAAACGATTCTTGATCTTGCACTGTATGATTCGTTTCTTCGAACCACACGCTGCGAGGCTTACTGACAAGGCAGTTCACTCTTAGGTTGTTTGAAGAAAGTTATTTCAACTACGGAGGTTATACAACTTGAGTTGACTGATTTATTCCTATCCGTATTCACGATTTATGTACCGTCACTCTTGAGTAGCCCAAAAAACATGGCCCCAGTTGATACAATCAGTAAAAATAAAATTCCAAACGATGTTCAAAAAAAGGACAGTGTCGTAATTTGATGTTTTAATTTGGATTTGCGTGCCAAGTGTAAAAAAGACCTTGAAAATCGGTATTAAAATTTGGAAATTCTTTCTGTGTATATATGTGTGTGTGTGTGTGTGTGTGTGTATCGCAGATGCTTTCAACAAATTTTTCTGAAAAGTAAAGCAGCATATGAAGACACGGGTACCTCCCGAATAAGGTATAGAGCGTAGCGACCACCACATTTTGCTGTGTGTCATGTAGACACTTCCGCAAATCAGCACGTCTCTTACTGCCCAAGAAAGAAGAGGGCCCGCTCCGAGCCACCTGCACGGATTACGACTAGAGAATCATCATTAGTATCACGGACAAAGCTCTTCCTTCTTTTCGGTTATATAAAAGTATTCCATCTCTTTTCTGTGTCGTCCATGACATAAAATATAATACTTCTTCCTTCGATATGTTGACAAACGTTCATCATTCGATTTTCAGACATTCCTTATGTAAGTCTTAGTTTAGCCATTGTCAGGCATTTTCGCAAAGGAATTGAGAAAAATACTATAAGATGTCTTATGTCAATCTGTTTTCACGGGCAAAACACGGCTCCTATAGCAAAGATTTTCGTGAAAATTTTAATTGCAGGATTTTACCAAAAATTGTCAACCAAATACACGTTTGGTTAAAATGAGAAATTTAATAAAACGTAAGAAACTTTACGCGGAGACCTACACATACTTATGACCGTATGGCGCTGCTTACGAATAATTACAAGGCATAATTTGTGGTCTAAATATAACACAAAGGCACATAGATGCGATTTTGCTTTTCAGATAATCAGGGGAAAATTACAAGCGTGGTCGTAATGTTTGATATAGGCCTATATCTGTTGCTCTATACCTGACTGTAATTAATTTATATGATGTCACATACATGCAATTTGTTGTGTTGGATGTAACAGTCCAGCATAGTCTTCTTATTGCTTCCTCACACTCCTGATTTTTTCTTTAGGTAATTTACGTTCTGCCGCATTAAAGAAAACATGCAAGTGCAGTCACACTATATGTATGTAGACAAAAAATATATCTACCTAAAATTATATAAGAAGTAGTGTTTATAATTTATAACTTAAAAATTTGTTAAATGGGAAGGAATTTGAGTTTATTAACAACCACAAATTGTAAGGCACAAAAATCGAGGGAGACAAGTTATTCGAAGGAATACGAGCTTGAAAGCAGTCTCTAATAATAGTAATAATATTGCATAACATCTGATATTGGAAACAATAAAGAAAATGAGGACACAGCGGATTAAATTATGTGAATATCCAAGAAGTGTTCAAAAGATCCAGACGCAACTCATTGTTATGTTATACGGATATTTCGTATCTTGTGTCACAATTACTTTTACTCTTGGGTCAGAGATATGTCCAGTTGAACACAGAGTTGTTTCTGTGTTTAATTAAACGACAAGCCATGGAAGCGCAAGGGGGGAGTGGAGATATAGCTCCACATATTTTTATCAACTGCCTTAGAAGGAGGTGAGTGGTCAGATTAACATGCCGGCCTCTTTACTTCGGGAAAAGTGCCCTGGTAACCGTTGTACAGGAGTTTGAATGGTTCCCAGGAAAGACAGATGAAAAACTGCTGTCCCAGATCTTACGCCGTGCTGTGCCTGTACCACCCCTACGTACACACAACTATGTAACGAAACATGTTTCTGTAGTTTCAGTTCTTGTCGTTTAATCTCCTATTAACGCGCGTCTTCTATATACTAATAAAATTATTGCCCAGACTTTGTTTTTTACATTTTTCCAATTATGCATGCTACGTAATTTCATAAAATTGTTCTGGAATATATTTACTCCAAAAAGAATTCTTCATACTGAATAACTTAAATTTCTCGGTTGTTCCAATATTTATTACCTAAAAAAATTACTCCTACAAGTTAACTTAGGTTCTTTCTGCTGGAATCAGTAATTATTTTTTTCGAAATTCAATTTTTCATTACTTAATTTATTATTATTATTATTATCATTATCATCATCATCATCAATAAACTGTGATTTAGATGCAATTTACACATGTGTTTTAGCTGATATTTTTCGACTTTTCTAACAGCGTTGTCCATGTGTATACATAACACATAATACGTGTAGGTGAATTTGTGTAAAAAAAATATCTTTCTGTAAAACATTATTTTACTAATATTCTTTGCCAAATGATAACCTAAATCTTCTATCTGTTACGAATAGCAAGTCCATTAAAATGCTCCAGTCATTTTTGAAAGTGATATATTTTAAGGCACGTAAAGCGTCAAATTTATCGGAATTATGTTTAAGTTTTCAGTTCAGTCTTCATTGTCAACATAATCTACGTCATGATCAAAACCAGCTGATTAACAAATGCGTGTAAAAAAATATTTGTTGGTTGTTGTGAGCATCGAATTAAAAACGTGAATAAAGTGTGGACAAAATACTGGTTTTTAAAGTTAATGTATGTGGCACAACATAGCAGACATATATCAAAGGTTTAAACAACTTTCAAGAGCATTAGAGGGGACTGGAATGTGCGCAGGCGCTGGAAGACGACGTTTGCTCTCTTCCACAGCACGTATAAGAAATGGAGTCTTTCGCAGTTACTTCAAATGTAGTAAAAGTCCTTTTACAAATATACGTATAGAAGGGAATTTATGAATTAAAACAATAACTTACAACAATAAATTAATTAAACAATAATTTAAAACAATAAATTAACGCTTCAGATCGTAGGCCATGGAAATGTAAATTTCATTCTATACTTTATCAATGACAAAAAGAACAAAGCGGACAGTGTATGTATAACGTAATATTGAGGTGCCTACGTGTAGGCATTGTTGCAGTGGAAAAACAATATGTATTAAATATTCTGAGTGTGTTTATGGGTATTTGTAGCTTTAGATATCCAGTATGCAATGAGGTTGCGCCATATTATCATCTGTGCCCTGGCCGGCTCTGCAGTGCCTTTCCACATTATATTATAAGTGGCAAAATTTTCTAAAAAAAAAAAAAGTTTTTGAACATAAAGTATGTATTTTGACTTTGTCTACAAATTTTGTCCGAAGCATTTCCCACTCTAAGAATAATTGAGCCAGATATGATTAAAAAAATGTATATTGGACATCATACGAAGTGCCCGTTATTGTTGTCAGGTTTTAACGAAACTTGAATTTTTTCGACAGATTTTCGAAAAATGCTCAAATTTTAAATTTCACGAAAATACGTCCGGTGAGAACCGAGTTGTTTCATGAGGACAGATGAAACAGGACAGACAGACAGACAGACATAAAGAGGCTAAAAGCCGTTTTTCGCAATATTGCTAAAGCGCCTATAAACGGCTGCTGCCAACCTATTTAAAAGCATAGCCCTTTTCATAGGACGGACAGACACTGAGCGCGAAATAGGCAATGTATTCCTTCCTAGTTCCTGGCATCAAAATTAAGCAAGTGTGGTGCTTGGCGCTTAGGTCAGGGCTAACGCCATGTTTATGTATCACTATAATGCTTTAATTAACCGCTTCAAGGCCGCTGATAAACATGCATACTACGTTACGTAATATTCCAACACTTCATTTTTATAATTTTTTTTTAAATAATTTCTTCCATGCGATTCTCAAAGTCAAAAAATATATCTTCCCGTAACTAGCATAAACTAATTTTTCGTTGTGGCGATACGGATTTTGCTCCTTATGAGCGAGGACAAATGATTGTAACCATCAATTAGCCTACATGAACCTGGCAGTTAGTCGCCAGCACGTCATCGCGGATGCCCGGATTTGATCTCTAGCCAGTTCATGTGAAAATTGTTTTGGATAAAGTGCAATGGGACGGATTTTCCAACGAGTGTTTCGGTTTTAGCCTTTGGTAAATTCCTTCACTCCTCCATAACCTTCACCTTAATACGACTTTTTATCAGGGGGACAACCGGGTAAACCCCGAGAATCTTCCAAGGAAGCAACACTCATAAGAAATCGTTGAGCGTTGGTCCGGAGAGTACTTCCACAGTTTCTTTTTGTTTAAACTGGAATAGGTGTTCTCCTATTATTGTTCTTTCCATGCCAGTTAACTGCACCGATTACACGCACTCATCTTCATGCTGATTCTATAGCTCGCATAAGAACAAGAGGGCGACCGTGGGAACCTCGAGGTAAAGCAATGCTGTCCAGGAAATCAGAAACATTGGAAAGAAAAATACTTCAGGAACAAAGGCCTGAAGTATTTTTAATTCAAAAGCTTCGTACGATGGCTAATATATGAATTAAAAATAGCATTTATTACTGTTTGCGATACTTCAATAATATGAGGTCAATTAAGAATTACTATAAACTTGCAGCTCGTTCGATAAGAGTTATTTTTAAACGCTAGTTGCGAAAAGCGGCCATTACTTTCGTCATGTCTCTCTGTCTGTGTGTGTGTCTTTCCTCCTGTCCGTCCGCATGGAAAAACTCCGCTCCCACTGGACATAATTTCATGAAATTTGATATTAGAGAATTTTTCGAAAATGTATCTAGAAAATTCAAGTTTCATTAAAATCTGACAATAAGTAACAGTCACTTTACATTACAAGCTATGCATATTTATGAAGATATCTCATTCGTTTCTTCTTGGAATGAAAAATATTTTAGACAAATATTGTACAGAAAATCAAAATTTATATTGTGTTACAGAATTATTTTTCCTCAATTCCTGGCGTTTATGAAATAATGAGGAAAAATATATTACAGCCGGAAAGGCCACATATGACAACACAAAACGGCGCATGCGATTTATATGCTTGATAACTGAGGTTACAGACACACAATCAGAATTTGTAACATTTATTGCTTCTACGCTGCAAGAATGGTTACTCAAACGTTGCTCGATGTTACGTTATACGTATCTGTTCTCTCTTGTTAAAAATTAACATTTGAAATTAAATTCTGGACTTTTTTTGTAAACAAACTCCTTTCCTGCACCTTCTGGGCACTCTTCTACGCCAATGGTATTCAAACGGAATTTCAGGGTTCCGTGGGCAATTTTAGATAATTTGGAGCGACTTTCAGTCCTCCGACAGAACATTCCCTTCATAATTAAATTGGTAAAAATAATTCTGTTAATTCTAATCGAATTTTAATTTCCTTCCTTTCGTTGTGTAAAATTAGCACTAATTTTTGTCAGTGTAAAACGTCAACACAAAAAAAAAAGTGCTTTTTGGAAGTGTGCTGAGATGTATATTTGTTTTT
>Ga0136643_10006565_pt1 | contig 16679 bp, 15 predicted proteins | sample TergutLab28metaG_FD_96883 | JGI IMG/M metagenome (GOLD analysis project Ga0136643, IMG submission 96883) | Labiotermes labralis P1 segment gut microbial communities from Petit-Saut dam, French Guiana - Lab288 P1 (version 3) (version 3) | ecosystem: Host-associated > Arthropoda: Insects >... | reverse complement strand
ATTTTTTATTCGCTTTGTTTCGAGCGTGTGATTTAGTTGTGTCGGGTCAAAAAAATCGTACTCGATAGCGTAACCGATTTTAAAAAGTTCGGCATTTTCCAATCCTGCGACTGTTCTTATCGCATCAATTTGCACCTGATAAGGCAAAGACGACGAAAATCCGTTTATATAAAATTCCTGCGAATCGACACCTTCGGGCTCTAAAAAAAGCAAATGTGAAGTTTTATCGGCAAAAGTTACAATTTTTGTTTCGATACTCGGACAATATCGCGGTCCTATACTTTGAATTTGTCCGTTGAAAAGGGGCGAATCCACTAAACCTTTGCGAAGTTCATCGTGCGTTTGTTCGTTGGTGTGCGTGAGCCAGCAACTCATTTGTTTGAGTTCGCGCTTTACGTTTTCCAAGTACGAAAATTTATGAAAATCATTTTCGCCCTTTTGTTCGGTCATTTTCGAGAAATCAATGCTTCGACCATCAATCCGCATCGGCGTTCCTGTTTTCATTCGCTCGACCGTGAAACCGTAATTTTTCAACTGTTCGGAAATTCCGTACGATGACGGCTCGGCGCATCGACCGCCCGAAATCTGAATTTTGCCGATATGCATCAAGCCGTTCAAAAAAGTTCCGTTTGTAAGAATAACACATTTTGCCGAAAATTCGATGCCGAGAATGGTTTTCACTCCGCGAATTTCGCCGTTTTCAACGACCAATTCGCAAACTGTATCTTGCCAAATATGTAGATTTTTTATATTTGTCAGTGTTTCAATCCATTGCTGAATAAACAACTGTCGGTCGCTTTGCGAGCGCGGACTCCACATTGCAGGTCCTTTCGAGCGATTGAGCATACGAAATTGAATCGCACTTCGGTCGGTAATAATTCCCATTTGTCCGCCCAAAGCGTCGATTTCGCGCACAATTTGTCCTTTGGCAATTCCGCCAACGGCAGGATTGCAACTCATTTGCCCGATTTTGTTCATATCCATTGTTATGAGCAAAGTTTTCGAGCCGAGATTGGCGGCAGCGGCGGCGGCTTCATTTCCTGCGTGTCCTGCGCCGACTATTATTATGTCGTATTTGAAAGTCATTTCTTTTTTAGAGTGTAGAGTATAAAGTGTAGAGTGTAGATAAAAACCTGATTTCCACCTAATTTTTATAATAAAACTACCTAAGTAACAGCGGATTACATTAAATCAAAAACCTAATTACCTAGTTTTTATTTGATTATAACTCAATTTTTTTGCAAAGTAATGATTTTTTTGTGAGAAATAAAAAAATCGAGGGGATTTTTGTTTGAGGCAGATTAAAAATCCGCCAAACCGTAAAAATATGGGGCAAATTGCTAAAAAATACTACTCTTGTTCGTGCGGATTTGTAAAAACGCTGGCGCGTATTTTTAGTGCTTGTTGCACAATTATTTCATCCAAGCCTTTATTCTCAAAAACACCCTTAGTAGTAATAAAAATGCAACCAAAACCAACCCTTATTCCCTTATTTTCAACAACTAATAAGGGAATAAGGAAGTAAAATTCAAAATTTTGGACTACTAAGGGATTTTTCAGAAAATAAGAATTTTCCTCTTTGTTTTTAGTTGTGCAACAAGCACTTGCAATCGGTGCGAACGGAAGCGAGCGAGTATAAGTCTGTGGATTTTTAGTGTGCCAACTTATGCTTTTTTTCGCTGACTACGGTGTAAATTACAGTAGCTAATACTGCGACATTGATTACAGTTAAAACGATGATTGTTTCCATAACTATTTGTCTTTTTTATTCTTTTTATTTGATTGATTTAGATACCAAAAGCCTGCCGTCAGCAATACGGTTGCTGTTATTCCACCAAATACATAAATTATCCAAGTGTCGCCAAATGATTTAAAAAAAGAACTTACAATGATTGCTGTAACAACGTACTTAGCAACATCTATCAGTAATTTTCCGAGTTCTTTTTTGGTTTCATTTTCCATATTCGTGGATTTGATACTGCAAAGATACAAAAAAAAGCGAAATCACACAAAATTTCGCCTTTTTGTTAGATACAGTAGTTTCAACTACTGAATGCAACTTTTATTTCGAAAATTGAAAAATTATTGCTCACAATTTTATTCTAACTCATTTCCAACATTTTCAAAATCGGTTTTACCGCTTTTTTACGAATTTCTTCATCAACGAGAATTTCGGGTTGTTCGTTTTTAAGGCAATTGTAAAGTTTTTCTAATGTATTGAGGCGCATAAATTCACATTCGTTGCAAGCGCAAGTGCTATCGTTTGGCGGAACGGGAATAAATGTTTTATCGGGATTTCGTTTTTGCATTTCGTGCAAAATTCCCGATTCGGTCGCTACGATAAACTCATTTTTTTCCGATTCCATCGTATAATTAAGCAAAGCCTGTGTTGAGCCGATAAAATCAGAAACCAACAAAACTTGCTGTTTGCATTCGGGATGAGCAAGTACAAGTGCATTTGGATATTTTCTTTTCAATTCCAATAATTTTTCGAGCGAAAATTGTTCGTGAACATGGCAAGCACCATCCCAAAGCAACATCGAACGACCTGTAATACTGTTAATATAATTTCCAAGATTTCTATCGGGCGCAAAAATTAATTTTGCATCTTTTGGAAATTGTTCGACAATTTTTTTAGCATTGGTCGAAGTTACCACAACATCAGTCAAAGTTTTGACCGCAGCAGTTGTATTTACATACGAAATTACGGTGTGTTCGGGATTTGCTTTTACAAATTCCTCAAATTTATCCGCCGGACAACTATCTGCCAGCGAACAACCTGCTTCCAAATCGGGAACAAGCACTTTTTTATCGGGCGAAAGAATTTTTGCCGTTTCGCCCATAAAATGAACACCGCAAAGCATAATAATATCGGCATCGGTTTTTGCTGCTCGCTGTGCCAATGCCAAACTATCGCCAACAAAATCGGCAATGTCTTGAATATCGCCCATTTGGTAAAAATGCGCCATTATAACGGCGTTTTTTTCTGTTCGCAGACGATTTATTTCTTTTATTAATTCTTGTTTTTCCATATTGTCCGAACTATGATTTATGTGATACTGTCTGAACTGTGATTTTTATGATTGACCGTGATTTTATATTAATCACAAAAATCACATAAACCATAGTTCAGACATTTTTCAACAATTCAAATTATAATTATAATATTCTTTTTTATTTAAAAACTTTTATGTTGATAATAATAGGATGTTGATAAGGTTGATAAAAATATTGCAAAAAATTTGCTTTTTTCGTTATTAAGAATTTGAAAGAATATATTGACAAACTCAACCGTTCAAAACAGACTGAAAAACAGCATCATTACAAACCTTATCAACATTCGGTTTAAAAATACAAAGTTAAAAAGTTTTTTCCGTAACTGCTATTGAAAACCTAAAAAAGAGTTTAAAAAGTTTGTAGAAAAATTTGGCTTACTTTTTTTGCGCTTTGAAAAGTATTGATATAAGGAATTGGTTTTTGATTTTGCAAAAAAATTTTTGGAATTTTTTTCGGTTGGTTTTAAACAATTTTCAACAAGTTGTTGATAGTGGTTTTTATTTTGAAAAAAACGTCTTATATTTGTGCACGAAAAAACCCAAAACATTGAAAATTATGGAAGAGATTTTAATGCAACTTTCTAAAATGCAGATATTTAATCAATTTTGGTTATCAATATTTCTGCTTGTTCCTTTGGTGCTTATTGCACGAACTGTTGTTGCCGGCACGAAATATTCGCCGATATTGCTTGTTGTTGTTTTTGGTTTAGCAATGGGTTATATTTTGGTTTCCGGTAATGTTTCGGTGCCGGGATTGCCCGATTTTCAGATGATAAACATTCTGAGCAGAGCAACGATTATTCCGTTGGTAGCATCTTTTTTTGTTGGCGGACAAGAACTTCGGAAAGTATTCAGCAAAATAAAAATAAATTCCGACGATTTTGTAGTTCCTTCCGACGACGAAGTTTGTGTAGGAACAAACCGAACACAGTTTGTTTACATTGCTCGCACGTTTTTCCTGCTTGTCGGCATTGAAGCTGCTTATAAAATCATTGTTGGCATTGAAGACGGCGGTTTGATGAAATATTATCCTTTGTACGCTTATATAGGTTTGGTTTGCGCCGTTATTCTTATCGATTATAAAGCTAAATTTAAAGACAAAAAACTTTACATAAGAAAAGGTATCGTAGAAATGGGAATTATCATTCTTGTTCTGACACTGTCTTTTCATCTTGCCGCATGGATTAAACCGATTATCGGATTGCCTCAAATATTTTTTGCCATGTTGATGACGTGTGCTTTGGGAGCTGTATTTTACAAATGGAATTTTGGTCCGACCATCAAATCGCTGTTATTTGCCGGATTGCCGGTTGTGCTTGCCGGAAATTTTATAGTTGGCGGTTCGAGAATGTCCGAAGCATTTTCTATTTCGGGAATGAATTCGGTGTTGGCATTCGGCTTTTTCGGGCAAATATTGTGGATGTTCGGCGGAATTGCTTTGCTGATGCTTTTTGCAAAAACAGCCCATGTGCGCAATCTTGCGCCTGGACTTGCCGGCGGATTATCGCACGCAGGTTTAACAGGTGCGTGTACAGCGGGCGACCTTGGCAAAACGGCAGCAGCCAGAGCACCCATTATGATTAATGTACCTTTTATGTCGCATATTTTCATATTTTCGATATTGGCTGTGAGTGTAAAAAAAGGATATTTAATGATGATTCCGGCTTTGATTGTGTTTGTTACCGGTATTATATTAACTTGGTGGTCGTTCAGAACACTTAAAAAAGCCAAAGGCGACGACAACAAAGAAATTTTCGGGTTAATGAAATTTTCGCTTGGCTGGCAACTTACGGCAATATTTGGTGGTTTTCTTGTTTTGAGTATTTTTGGCATGTCGCTCAATCATGCTGCCATGGGTGTAACTTCCTCGCTTTCGCACTTTGGTTTATTTGCGGCAACGCAAGGCGGAATGTTCGGATTTGAAGTAGCTGAATTGCTTCCGTTTATTTTTGCGATGCCGTTTTTGGTACATCCGTTTGTATTCTTTTTGTTCGGAAAAACAATGGATAGAAACGGCGAAATGCCGAAACTTCCGGTGTTTATACTTGCCGGAATCGGAGTTTTGGGTGTGATTTTTTCGTTGATTTTGATTTAGAAAATGATTATGGAAAAAATAACTGTTTCAAAATTTGACCCTTTTTACATTGCAGCAAGTATCGCTGTATTATTTCTTGTATTTTTCATACTTTTTTATATTTTTTTTGCGGAACAAGGAGGTTTCTATTTTGAGCAAGATAAAATTTTTTACTATATTTTGATTTTCGTTGTGTCAAACTGTTTTGTTTGGCATAAATTAAAACGAGTGTCCATTACAGAAAAAGATGTTACTTTCAAAAATTTGGTAACCAGAAAAGTTAGAAAAATAAAATTTGATGATGTGGAAAAGATATTATATGAAACAAGCACTGCAAAAGGAGGTGCTCCATTGGTATCAATGTTAGTAAGACAAGATACTCGAAAAAAACATCTTGGATTAAAAACTTTTAAAGGTCGTGTATTTTGGTTTAATGACAATATGTATGAAAACTTTGATGAAATACACAAGGCTATAATCGAAAATATGAATAAAAAATCCGTTAGTTAAAAAGATAATTTTTCACACACAATTTTTTATTTTCAGAAAAATAGCTTACATTTGTATTGGCAAAAATGAAAACTTATGATTAGCGAATTTCAAAAAAATATCATTATTAGTACAATAATGCCTTTTCATCCTGTTAAAATAGGCATATTCGGTTCTGTGGTGCGAGGCGAGAACACAGAAAATAGTGATATTGATATTCTTTACCAATTAAAAAACGCTGTTGGATTGCTCAATATTGTGCGTATGAAGGACAATTTAGAAAAAAATCTGAACACAAAAGTAGATTTGGTCTCAGAAAAATCCATTCACCCCAAATTAAAGCCCGAAATTATAAACGAATTGGAAATAATTTACAGTAATGAAGAATAGAGATTTGTTTAGATTAGAGCATATTTGCGACAGTATCGAAAAAATAGAATATCTTATACAACTGCTTCATAATCAAGATAATTTTGAGAAAAAATGGATAGAGCAAGATGCCATTATCCGAAATCTTGAAATCATAGGCGAAGCCACGATAAATGTTTCGGACGAGTTGAAGCAGAATTATCCCGATGTTGCGTGGAAAGAAATAAGAGGAATGCGCAATATTGTTACTCATCAATACTTTGGGGTTGAGTTAAATGAAGTTTGGAGCACTGTGATTAATGACATTCCGATACTGAAAAAGCAAATCCAAAAAATAATTTCAGATATGGAAAATGTCAAAAACTAATTTACCATCTCTACAAACACATAATAATACTTTGCTTTATTATGCGCATTGACATTATCTCCGCTGTTCCCGAATTATTGGAAAGTCCGCTCAATCACTCCATTGTGAAGCGAGCGAAAGACAAAAAATTGGTCGATATTCAGATACATAATCTGCGCGATTATGCTTCGAACAAATATCGGCAAATTGATGATTATGCTTTTGGGTTTGGTGCGGGAATGGTTTTGCAAATTGAGCCGATTGAGCGCGTAATTTCAAAACTGAAAAGCGAACGCGAGTACGATGAAATTATTTACACTTCGCCCGATGGCGAACGATTTAATCAGCCGTTGGCAAACCGCTTTTCGATGTACGAAAATCTGATAATTCTCTGCGGACATTACAAAGGAATTGACCATCGCATTCGCGAACATTTGATTACGCGCGAAATTTCAATCGGCGATTTTGTCCTTACCGGCGGCGAACTTCCCGCGGCGATTATGACCGATGCAATCGTGCGTTTGCTTCCGGGCGCAATCGGCGACGAAACTTCTGCGCTTTCCGATTCGTTTCAGGATAACTTGCTCGCGCCGCCTGTTTACACGCGACCGGCAGATTACAACGGCTGGAAAGTTCCCGAAATTCTGTTTTCGGGACATCAAGCCAAAATCGAGGAATGGCTTCACCAACAATCCATCGAACGAACAAAATTATTAAGACCCGATTTGTTGGGGGAATAATTTTTGTTAGTTTTAAAACAAATCGCAAAATCGTTAAAAATCAACCAATTAAAAACCATTTGTTCGGATATTGAAATTATCGTGAAAAGTATATGCACAATAGTCCAATTTTATTTTTTATCTTTGGCACAAAAATTGACATTTCATAAAAAAATAAACTAAAATAATTATCAAAAAACTTAAGTTATGAAGAAAATGTTTTTTACCTCCGTGTTTGCGCTTTTTGCGCTTTTGATGTTATCCTCTTGTGCGAGACGAACAACAGTAGTACATCATCACCAACCTGCGCCAACAAGAGTTGTTGTAGAAACTTGGAGTGATGAGGTTAGTTACAATCTCGATTTGCGAGCAGTGGCAAGTATTTTTGCCGATTCGCGCAGTTTGCAAGAGTTTGAAATGCGATTGAACGACCCGCGTCTCGGAATTTCAAACTTGGACTTAAACCGCGATGGATTTGTTGATTACCTCCGCGTGATTGAAGTGTTTGAGCGAGGAACGCGCGTTATTGTTATCCAAGCAGTGTTGGGATTTAATATGTTCCAAGATGTGGCAACTATCGTTGTTGATGGACGAAATGCTCGCAGTGCCACAGTTCAAGTTATTGGCAACCCTTTTATTTTCGGAAGAAATTATATTATTCAACCCGTATTTCATCGTCAGCCTGTAATTTTTACAAGTTTTTGGGCGCCGCATCCTGTTATTTGGCATTCGCCGTTTCATTGGGGACATTTTCCGCCTACATTCGTTCAGCGACCAATTGTAGTTACCAATGTTTATATAACTAACATTCGTGTAAATAATGTTATAAATGTAAACAACCGATTTATTTACCAAAATACGGTGCGCAATCAGAATACTGTAAACAGAATGCAAAATACAGTAGGGCGCAACGATTTTGCAAGAAGTAATCCAAGCCAGTCGTTCGACAATCGGAATGCCAATGCCAATATAAGAAATACGCGCGATGTGCAAACGAGAGATATAAATGCAGCTACACGTCAAGCAACGCAACAGCCTGCAACTCGTCAAGCTACCACGCAACCTGCGAACAATCAGCCTGCAACGCGTCAAGCAACGACACAGCCTGCGAATAATCAGCCTGCAACGCGTCAAGCTACCACGCAACCTACGAATAATCAGCCTGCGACTCGTCAAGCTACCACGCAACCTGCGAATAATCAGCCTGCGACACGTCAAGCTACCACGCAACCTGCGAACAATCAACCTGCAACTCGTCAAGCAACGACACAGCCTGCTAATAATCAGCCTGCGACACGTCAAACTACTACGCAACCGGCAACTAATCAGCCAGCTACGAGACAAGCGACAACACAGCCTGCGAATAATCAGCCGGCAACGCGTCAAGCAACGACACAGCCTGCTAATAATCAGCCTGCGACACGTCAAGCTACAACACAGCAAGCGCCGACACAACAACGCGAACCAACTGCTCGTCAGACACGCAGAGCAGAAAATCAAGCAGCTCGTGAAGCGAATAACAATTCGAGAAGATAAAGTAGAAAATCACTTTAAACACAAAAATCCGCAAAGAAATTTTTCTTTGCGGATTTTTTTCTGTATTATTTTTGTACACACTCTCGTTATACACTAAGTTAAATCAATTCGTTCACGCTCGCGCCGATTTTTAGGTGCGCTTTGTTTATAATTTGACACGCCGATTAAAAGTGCTTGTTGCACAACTAAAAAATTGCTTACCCTTAGTAGCACATTTCAAAACCATTATTCCCTTATTGTTCTGAAAATAAGCGAATAAGGGTTTTTAGTGTGTAGTTTTCGCTACTAAGGGATTTTTTTGAAAATAAGGTTTTTTAGTTGCGCAACAGGCGCCTAAATCAGCGTGAGCAGAAAACTCCAATTTTTCCTCAAAAAGTATATTTAAAAATAAAATACGTTAAAAACCTGTGATTTTCCTTGTCGTTTTAAAAATTATACAGTATTTTTGTCGATACATGATTTTGTAAAATAAGTGTCTAAAATTATCAAAACAACACAGACAAATTAAATCTTAATCAACACAACAACTAATTGATTAAAAACCTGTGAATTATGATGTTTTTGAAAAAACATATTGTCCAAAATTTGTTTCTCACAGATAATATATTCGTGTTAATTTGTGTGTGGTGTGTTCTGTCGTATATTCTTCTCTCGAAACTTTCTAAAAATCCTTCATTTTTGCAAACAAACTTTTTATGCTTGTCTGCATATTTTTTCAAAAAAAATCGACTTTTCATAACAACTGGCGAGCCGGTGGATGAACAAATCTCTCTTGCCGACTAGCCAATTGATTGCGGTAGAGAGAGATAGCAGCTTCTTTTCTGTCTGCGCCGAGCAACCGGCGCAAAAAACTAACCAATATAAAAAACAAAAAATGGTTTTGTCGCGTTGAGACAAAATCAACAAGACTAATTTACATACTTTTATAAACAATCAAAAATATAACAAAAATGAAAAAACTAACTTTTTTATTGCTTTTTGCTCTTTGCGCAAGCGGAGCATTTGCGCAAATGCGCGTATTGAATGATGGCAGAGCCGGCTTCGGCAGGTATCTGCAAAATAACAGGGCTATGTATATCGGAGATGCTCCGAATGCTCCCATTATATCTAATCCCTTTCCTTTTTCCATTATTAGAGACAGAAATGATTTGATACAGATTGGTCGAAGTGCAGATGGAAGTGCTGCGAATGCTATAACAATGGGGCGTTCCGGACATATTGGAATTGGCGATGCGCTATTTGACTTTAATTTTACGAGTCCTCAGTATAGTCTGTTTGTTAATACAAACCCCAATTCTTTGGCGGGTCTAGCCGTGAATATATGGGAAGGCAGATGGGGCGGAGATGGAATTCGAGTGTCAGCTTCCAGCGGATGGAATGTTCGTTTTTTTGCTGCCTACAGTCGTTCTGCTTTCGGGTGGGGAAACGCCAATATTACACCCATGTTTTATGTAAGAGAAAACGGTACTGTTTGGGCACGCGGAGGATTTCAGAATCTTTCCGATATTTCGCAAAAAACAAATGTTGAGCCTATTGCAAACTCGCTTGAAAAACTGTTGCAAATTCAAGGCGTACGTTTTGATTTTGTTGTTCCGGAAGAAAATGCGCGTATGACTACTATGTCTACTGACGACCGCTTTGAAAGCGCAAGAGAAGCTACACCGGAATTGACTCGTGAAGTTTTCAGTCAAATGGAAAGCGAACAATCCCGCCAACGCTTGGGTTTGATTGCACAAGAGGTTGAAAAGGTTTTTCCCGAATTGGTGAGAACGCAGGAAGACGGATTAAAAGCCGTTGCTTATGCCGAAATGGTGCCTGTTTTGATTGAAGCTATTAGAGAATTACAACGTCAAATTGAAGAATTGCGCAATCCGGGTATTATTAGACCACGCTCGGCAGAAGCTTTTGATGATACTGGTTTCAATGCTATGCCAAGTGAAACAAGAACAGCCGTTTTGCACCAAAACGTACCAAATCCTTTTTCTCAATCTACGCAGATACAGTTTTATCTGCCCGAAACGGTGCGCAACGCAAGTTTGATTGTTTTTGATATGACCGGCAAGCAATTGATGCAAATTCCGCTCACACAGCGTGGCGACGGAGTAGAATTTATTCAAGGCTCACAACTCTCGCCGGGAATTTATCTTTATGCGCTTATTGCCGACGGCAGAGAAGTGGATGTAAAACGAATGATTTTAACACAGTAATAACCAAAGTTTGTAAACCTTTTCAGTTGCAGGCATTCTTTTGTCTGTGGCTGATGGTTTATTGACAATAAATTTATAGGAGATTTTAATATGAAAATTAAAAATTTAATTATAATGGTTTTAGTATTTTTGGTGGGAAGTTTTTTTTCTTGTAATGAGAAAATTGAAAAGCCTAACGAATTCCCAGTGGAAATTTTTTCTACAGAAATTTCTCTTGCTGACACTTCGTGTCAATGGACAAATCTTGATTTCGATGGCAAATTAATAGTTATCAACAGTAATGAAGAATTGGAAAACTACATCAGTTGTTCGGATGAAAGTCATTTGGGAATTGATTTTTCAAAATACACTTTGTTGATAGCAAGCGGTAACGCTGGACACGTTGTTCATTCTATCACTAAAAGGTTGCAACAGTTATCAGCAAACAAATACAAATTAGACATTGAAATAATCCCAAGTGATGCACCGGTTGCATTACCAACTACATGGAGTGTTGCACTTATTACAAGCAAAATAAGTGAAAACTGTCAGATAAAACTAAATGCAACGATTTTTAAAGACTATTAAGCAATGAAAAAGAAAATAAATTTAATCGGATTATTGTTGTTCATGTTTGTGAGTTTTTTATACGCTCATACACCGTATTTTTATTATTATGGTGGACAGAGACAATATCTTGAATTGGACACGAGGTATATTTTCATCTCGGTTGCAGATGAAAACGTAACTAACAGAACTTTTGCTACATATAATATAAGATACGAACCTTTGCATATGGATATTCCGGAAAGAAAACGCTCGATAGCTAATCAAAATGAAAGATTTTGGTCGGTACTGAGTTTTGAGGAGAGAATGTCTGATGAAGCATATTTGGCGAAACTAGCGGAACTCAGAAGCACAAGAAGCGACTTAATCGTAGCTCCTTTTTTCAGAAATCAGTATCAAGACAGAATAGGCTTGTCTAATTTCTTCTATGTAAGATTGAAAGATTTGGGCGACACCATTGTTTTAAAACAAAAAGCAGAAAGAACACAAACTCAAATAATGTGGCAAAATGAATTTATGCCCTTATGGTTTGTGATGAGTGTTACGGCAAATTCGAAATACAATGCTATGGAGTTGGCAAATCAGTTCTTTCAATCTGGATTGTTTCAATATGCAGAACCTGATTTGATGGTTGATGATAGTTTTCTTTGTGCAAGTGACCAATTTTTCGGAAATCAATGGGGATTGAAAAATATAGGACAAAACGGAGGTAGAGTCGGAGTTGATATAAAAGCGTGCAGTGCGTGGCAAATTTCAACCGGCAACAACGTTGTCGTAGCAGTTCTTGATGATGGCATTGACTTTAATCATCCCGATTTAGTTGAAAACAAACATCCGCTAAGTTATGACAGTGAAAGTGGAACCTCACCACAGCGATTGTTGCCGGGAAGTCATGGCACTCCTGTTGCTGGAATTATTGGAGCTACGAAAAACTCAATAGGTGTTGCGGGCGTAGCACCCAATAGTAGAATTATGTCTGTTAGTAATTCTTTGAGAGCAACAGTATTGTCACGCGAAGCAAGAGCAAATGGAATAAATTGGGCATGGCAAAATGGAGCAGATGTTATTAATAACTCATGGGGGTCTTCTGTTCGATTTCAAATTATTGATGATGCTGTGAACTACGCTGTAACACAAGGCAGATTGCGAAATGGGGTTAGTTTAGGCACTGTCGTTGTTTTTGCTTCGGGCAACAATAATGCGTCAGCTGTTAATTACCCCGCAAATTTGCCAAACGTTATTGCGGTTGGTGCAGTTGATAGATGTGGTATTAGGTCAGGGAGAATCGATATTATTCCTAACTCATGTGACCCTTGGGGGGTAAACAGCCACCCTGGCAGTGCTTTTGGAACAAGGTTAGATATTGTTGCACCGGGAACAAATGTATATACAACTGATATGCATGGTCGTTACACCAATTTTGGTGGCACTTCTGCTGCTGCGCCTTTTGTCGCTGGTGTTGCTGCTCTTGTTTTGTCTGTTAATCCTAATTTAACACAAGCAGAAGTACGGAGAATTATCGAAAGTACAGCACAAAAAGTTAATGAACGTAGTCCAACCAATCCAAATGGTTACGTTTATTCGATTACTTCCGGACGTCCACATGGAACATGGAATAATCAAGTAGGGCATGGTTTAGTAGATGCTTACGCAGCTGTACGAGAAGCTATAGCATTATTATGTGTTAGTTCTTTCATCGACCAACCGGATATAACCACCAGCACAACAATTACTGCTTGTTATAATTTGGAAGTCAGAAACGTAACTATTACCAACAATGCCACACTGACAATTAATGCTCCGGGCATGGTAAACATTACCGGTGACCTTGTTGTTCATAGTGGTAGGTTGGTAGTTAATTCTTCGGGCAATACAAATGTTAATGGTATCGTTGCTCAGAGTGGTGCCAGAGTAACAATCAATGCCGCAAACGTTAATGTTGAGCCCGGCGGTCTTGATATACAGACTGGGGCAGAGTTAGAGATAAATACAAGATGATTTTATTGACAGTTTAAAATTGAGACAAACAGGCTTGAAAAAGCCTGTTTGTCTTGTTTATATAAAACGCCTCTCTGCGTAGTGAACATACACAAAAAAAGAAAGGTTGTCATCCCGACAACCCAACCTTTAATTTAACCTTAAAATCTAATACCATGAAAAAAACATTGCAAAGATAAGGCAAATTTTTATGTTGTACAACATGTTTTTCGCATTTTCTTTGTTTTTAACATAGTTTAAAGAAATCGAAATGATTTCAGAGTATTTTTATTGCAGACTAAAAACTAACAACCGACAACTATTAACGTTTATTCTGCTTTCAGTTTGAAAAAAAATTCTAATTTTGTACCCTCAAAACAAATAAAAACTATTTTATCTCAAAACAACATGGAACTAATGATTAAAAGTCCTTTGGAAATTGCACGAAGCAGTTATCAACCTAAACTACCGGCAAAACTGAAAGGGAAAGCTGTATTGAAAGAAGGCGCAGCCACACAATCGGTTGCCGACCAAGAGGATATAAAAAAACTTTTTCCGAATACTTACGGAATGCCGCTTATCTCGTTTGAAGCGGGCGAAACGAAAACGTATCCTGTGGTGAATGCAGGCGTAATTCTTTCGGGCGGACAAGCTCCGGGCGGACACAACGTAATTTCGGGTTTGTACGACGGACTTAAAGCCTTGAACCCGAACAACAAATTGTACGGATTTTTGGATGGTCCAATCGGATTGGTTGAACATAAATACATCGAACTCACAGGCGAAATCATTGATGAATACCGCAATACAGGCGGATTTGACATCATTGGCTCGGGACGAACAAAACTCGAGGACGATGCTCAATACGAAAAAGGCGCGGAAATTTGCAAAAAACTCGGCATCAACGCCATTGTTATTATCGGCGGTGACGATTCAAATACAAATGCTTGCGTTTTGGCAGAATATTATTTGCAAAAAAATCACGGAATTCAAGTAATCGGTTGTCCGAAAACGATTGACGGCGACTTGAAAAATGAAATGATTGAAACTTCATTCGGATTTGACACAGCTTGTAAAGTTTATTCCGAATTGATTGGAAATATTCAGCGTGATGCAAGTTCGGCGAAAAAATATTGGCACTTTATTCGTTTAATGGGTCGTTCGGCATCGCATATTGCGTTGGAATGCGCACTGCAAAGTCAGCCGAATATTTGCATTATTTCGGAGGAAGTTGAAGCCAAAAACCTGACATTGAACGATGTAGTTGAAAACATTGTAAAAGTAGTTGTTGAACGCGCTTCTCACGGATTGAATTTCGGAACTGTTCTCATTCCCGAAGGATTGATTGAATTTATTCCTGCGATGAAAAAACTGATTGCCGAATTGAACGATTTGCTGGCACACAACGAGGATTTCAACGACCTGCAAGAAGATGACGAAAAACGCCAATATGTAAAAAGTATGCTCACGGACGAAAGTTGCCAAGTTTATCGCGCTCTCCCGAAAGGTATTGCACGTCAATTGACACTCGACCGCGACCCGCACGGAAATGTACAAGTTTCGTTTATCAAAACCGAAGAGCTTTTGATTGAAATGGTTGCCACGCGATTGGCTCAGTTGAAAGCGAAAAAAACCTACACAGGCAAATTTGCGCCGATAGGACACTTTTTCGGATACGAAGGTCGTTGCGCTATTCCGTCGAATTTCGATGCCGATTACACATATTCGCTCGGTTACACGGCGGCGATTTTGATTGCCGAAGGAAAAACAGGTTATATGTCGTCTGTGCGCAATCTCACCGCGCCGGCGGAGGAATGGATTGCAGGCGGAGTACCGATTACGATGATGATGAATATGGAGCGCCGACACGGAAAAATGAAGCCTGTAATCCAAAAAGCGTTGGTACTTTTGGATGGCGCACCGTTCAAATATTTTGAAAAGCATCGCAAAGATTGGGCAAATCACAAATTCAGCTACATTTATCCGGGACCAATTCAGTATTACGGTCCAACTGAAGTTTGCGACCAACCAAGCAAAACGTTGCTTTTGGAACAGGGAAAATAAATGTGCTAATGTTTTAATATGCTAATGTGCAAATGTGTTGATTATGCATTTGCACATTTGCATATTTATCCAATTTGCACATTAAAAAGTTTGGTATAAAAATTGTTATTCAAAAAAATGTATTAAATTTGCAACGTATGAAAAATTTACTTCAAACATTCATTTTTTTGTTTTTCGTTTTTTCGTTCACAGCTGTTTATGCACACGAGGAAAGCGGTGTTCCCGAGGAAGGAATACGTATGCGCGCGCAAGTTATCGGCAACGATACTATTCTTGTGGCAAATCTCCGCGAAGTGACTATTTTTGCGCCGTTGGTTTTTAGAAACAGACAAGAGGAACGTTTTTATTGGCGAACGGTGCGCGATGTGAAACGAACGCTTCCGCTTGCCCGACTTGTTGCTTCGGAAGTTATCGCCACCAATCAGCATTTGCTCACTTTGCCCAACGACAGAGCGCGAAGGGAATATCTCGATGAGTTTGAGCGAGAACTTTTCAGACGATACGAGAGTGAGCTTCGCCGATTGACGCTCAGTCAAGGCAGAATGCTGATAAAACTCATCGAGCGCGAATGCGATAAAACAGCACACGACTTGATACGTGTTTATCGCGGACGAGTTTCGGCCGGTTTTTGGCAAGGATTTGCTCGAGTTTTTGGAGCAAACTTAAAAAGCACCATCGACCCAAATACCAACGAAGGCAGGATTATTGAACGTGTGATTCTACTGGTTGAATCGGGGCAGTTATAATTGTCAGAATCAGGATTTACAGGATTATAGGATTTGCAGGATTAAAAAATCCTGTTATTTTTTTGTCTTAAATCAGGATTTTTTTGATTTTAGGATTAACTTGATTAAATCCTGAAAATCTTTTAATCCTAAAAATCTTGATTCAGACAATTTTCAGACATTTTTTCGTACATTTGCAACAAAAAAATGCGTGCATTAATACAACGAGTAAGCGAAGCAACGGTAAAAATCAACGGCAAAACGCACAGCGCAATACAAAACGGTTTGCTTGTTTTTCTCGGAATTGAGGAAGCCGACACGGCAGATGACATCGATTGGCTCACGGCGAAAATCGCGAATTTGCGAATTTTTGCTGACGAAAACGGCGTAATGAATCGCTCGGTGCTGGAAATTTCGGGCGAAGCGTTGGTTGTAAGTCAATTCACTTTGCACCTTTAGATTTGCATATTAAAAATTTTTCTAAGTTTTTCGGGTTAATTTTTTACTTTTGTTGTATGAAAGAAGGAATTAACCGATACTTGAAAGTAAACTAAACTCTGCACAAAGGTTT
>Ga0136643_10006563_pt1 | contig 16680 bp, 7 predicted proteins | sample TergutLab28metaG_FD_96883 | JGI IMG/M metagenome (GOLD analysis project Ga0136643, IMG submission 96883) | Labiotermes labralis P1 segment gut microbial communities from Petit-Saut dam, French Guiana - Lab288 P1 (version 3) (version 3) | ecosystem: Host-associated > Arthropoda: Insects >... | reverse complement strand
TCCTGAAGATGGACGTATTAACGTCTGAAACATGTTGAGCAATATATAATAAAGCAAGTGTCATCTAGTTGGTCAACCATTATTCAAATATCAAGATGATGCACGGTCCAATACGCATAAAATCCTTTATATTATTTCCATACTCTTCGACATAAAATTTCTTTGTTTTCTAGCTGGTTAATTTTCATTTTTTCCACTTTCTAATCTCAAACCTTCCTCCCTTACTTCCTCTTTTACTAATGTATTAATTATACACATTACACGAATTAAGTATAAGGGAAGAAAAAGCACATAGCTGACACGTACTTAACCCCTTTTTCTAAATTCAGGTCAACACTGATTGCCACTTAATTGCTTCTCACTTGTGAGGCAAAGTATTTTAATAGTACTTTTCGAATGCAAACAAAGTGCAGGTGAAATCAGTTTCACGCGTCAGCCGTTGTGGCCCTAGGAAGGGGACCCCAGCGCCCAGTAACAGACCATGTGATATTCAGAGCTGCTCTGGACGCGTTGGCGAAAGTTTCTGCCATTGTAGGAAATCGAACTTCGGTTGTCCAGCCCTTAGTGAGGCACCATACAGAAAGAGCTGCTCAGGATCACACTTTCTGCTTTAGCGATTCCAAGTTTGAAATTATCCATAAGGTTCCCATAATGAAAACTAGTCAGCATTGTACACCAAAGGCTAATGTTTACTTCTAAGACTAGATAGAAAGTGAACGATTGTAACAGTTCTTAACAACGTTGGGGATGACTCTTAAACACAAACCAAACGATAAACAAAGTTCTGTCAAATATGAGATCCTTACTGTCGTAATGGAAAGAATTGTCAGTTGATATCCAATCCTGATTCCTGTAGGATAGAACAGGGTACGTCTTCAGACAACAAGATTAACCCAGTTTCTCATTCAATTACCGGTATCGTATAAAAACCAGAAGTCTATTACTGTTTTCAAATGAGTCCATCACTGGTCCCTAGCATGAACACCACATCACCCCTCCTTATTTATTTAAGAAAAATTTTAATATTGTCCTTCCATCTATGCTTAGAACTTCCAAGTGCTCTCTTGCCTTCATGTTTCCGGCCAAAATTCTGTGCACATTTTTAATGTTTCTCATGTGTGCCACGTCATCCTCCCAACTCCCCCCCTCCCCATCCACTCTATTTGAGTGTCGCAATAATATTTTCAAAGTGTATAAAACAAGTCGGAATCTGTAGAGATTATTACTGAAAATTATGCAAGAAACAATACAGTAAACAGTATGAAGATTAAGTAGTAGTTGTCGACTATCTCACAAGTAATCCCAGACTTCCTTTTATTAACTGAGTTTTAAAATACTACTCTAAATTAACTCCGTGGTACTTGGTATTCATATTCGGAAGGCCTGTTGCATCCATGAGCCTTGTGATTTCAGCTACACATTTCCAGCACAAAGCACATACAGTAAACGCCGAAGAGTCTCTAATATACAGTACATCTTTCTACCGTTCTCACGTTCAACTTCCAAAGATACTGTGGAGATTCTAAGGTATTTGCTACTGCGAATCTACACTAGAGTTATTTAACAAAATTTAGTTAATTTCCATGCAATTGGACCTCCCATTTAGGTGCAGCGCAAAACAAAATAGATCGATGTTACCTAAAACTACTCACAGTACAAAACCTTGGCACTAAATAAGGTCTACAGCCTGTGCTTCAGACAGTTCTTGATGTGCTCCATATTTAACAAAATAAAGGGAGAGTAATTTCTGACTTTAGACAGTGTAGTACCTACTTGCAGAGAGATTTGCTTTCGAGCAGAGATTCTATCTTCAATTACAAATTTGTAGTTTCGATAAAGGAAAACTATGAAAACGTATGCATAATTGCAAAAGCTTTTGGCGGAGAAATTTCTACTTCATACTGCAATACATATTTAATTCTTGTTTGTCACATGACCCTGAAAGATAGGCACCCCACCACTCCGTAGAATAATAAGATCAAAGTAGCGAACCGTCATTATTTCCTGTACGGACACCAGCTGTTTCACCAAGGGTTGATTGTTGTAAGGGTTCTCTTTCTCCCCCGCACTCAAGATGTGTACAAGACAGGGGTAGAGCAAATACTTTTCTGAGCTGGCGTGTCATGCGAAGTATTTCGTACCAGAAAATATTAATTAAGCAATAATTATTCGCGCTGATCAAATGTAGGCCTACTTTATACGCGTAGATATGCTAAACGGTACAAAAGTCAATAAACGTCAAACACAAATGTTAATAACAAGTAGCCCAGTCACAGCTATGTGTTGTGGCTCATATCAAGACACATATGTAGAGTTTGATGCCGGCTTCATATCAGCCAAAACACGTAGCTGTAATTGAATTTTTAGTAATTACGAGTTGTAATTGCCGGCAATTTATTGCTTTTTAAAATAAAAACAACAATATTTAGTAACAGAATACTAATTCTGACACAATGCCACAAATTATAGCGTGTCTCCTGCAGGCATTAATATGACTCGGGACTCTACTCTCACCTACACATTTGCGGATACAGTAACTGCGACGCAAATACCATTATTGAAACTGTAAAAAAGTCTAGTTTATTTAAAATAAGCACGTTTATATTCAACTTGTGGGTCGGGTAACGTAGTCGGTATAGCGACTGGCTACGGGCTGGACGGTCCGGGGATCGAGTTGCGGTGGGAGCGAGAATTTCCGCACCTGTCCAGACCGGCCCTAGAGCCTACCCAGCCTCCTGTACAATGGGTACTGGGACTTTACCGCGGGTAAAGAGCGGCCGGGGCGTGACGCTGACCCCTCACCCCCTTCTAGTGCCGTAGTCAAGAAAGAGTAGAGCTGTACCTCTACTCCTCCTATGGGCCGTACAACCTGTACAGAGCCTCAATGCCTGTACAAGGGTGCGTTTTACTTTTTTTAATATTCAACTAGATTTACATACACCTATTTTCTACGAGCAGGCAAGGTAAAGTTAAAAAAATACGTGAATAGTCATACAACACAGACGTGCATATATTCACAAGCTGTGTTTCTTTACCCCTTTCTTCAATGTCTTGACTCGCTACAGCCTGGACGGTCCAGAGATCGAATTCCGGTGGGGGCAAGATTTTCCGCACCCGTCCAGACCGACCCTGGGGCCCAACCAGCCTCCTATAGAGTGGGTACCGGTTCTTTCCCGGAGATAAAGGGGCCAGGGCGTGGCGTTGACCACACACCCTCCATCTAGAGGAAAAGGAAAAAGTAGAATTACACCTCTACTCCCCATCTGGGCTTTCGTTGCATGTTCTAGGAGGAACTTTACCATACCTTTTACATACAGCATTTTCAATCTTTGAAAAACATTTTCAAAACTAATGTTTATGTTACATTCTAGTAAAGCACTTTTCTTCCAGTTTTGTGTGGGTAGTGGTCACCATAACTCAACTTATAAGACTACCTCTGCCAAAGAGTACAATCCCGCATTTTCGATAAAAAAAAATGCCGTTCTTTGCTGCGAAATTGGTGTTAAGGATGAATCACAGTGCCAGTGATAAAATGGTTCAGAGCAAAGCAAACTAAATAAGCTTCCTTAGTTTTATGACACATGAAAGGAAAATGATGTCGAAAACTATCAGGGCACAAAAAGAAAAAATATAAAATTGTATCATCCACATTAACCAAGAAAGGATTATAATAGTAATAATTTATTATTATTATTATTATTATTATCATTGTAATATGTCAGGCTACAGGGAGAGTGTAGACGGTATAGCGACTAGTAACAGACTGGACGGTCCGGGGTTTGAACGCCGGTGGAGGGAGATATTCCGGACCTATACAAACTGGCCCCGAGGCACATTCAGCCTCTTGCACGATGGATTCCCGGTCTCTTTCTCTGCACTAAAGTGGTCGGGACCTAGGACTGCCCACCCACCCCCTTCTAAGGCCGGGGTCGAGTATGGGTAGAACTATCTATACCTTGACCTCTCTCTCCTCTATGCCAGCCTGGCATGTAACGGGACAGCTTTGCCTTTGTCATTGAACGTCGCATGAGGCAACTTAACTTGCTTTATTTCGTTGGTTTCAATAAAAGTAAACCAGAAAATAATAAGAGGAGGATAATAAAATTAAGGTGAAGAAGAATGACGCGGAGTAGACGAGAAGTAGAATACCAAGAACATGAAATCAGTGACCTTGTAGTGTACCAGATGGGCAGCATATCAATTAGACTTCTTCTTACATTCGTTGCAGTTGTTCTGTACCTCACACCCAAGAGACATTACTTTTCTTCGGCTCTATTTTTTTTGTATGTTTTACCGAAACTCTTTTTTACTGCTCACAGGTGCGAAGCCGTTCTGTCCGGAACATATCAGTCAAGATGACCTTTCTTGTAGCAGAAACGATTCAACCTTCAAACGTCTTTCTAGACGAAATCATGTAATATCATGTTCTTACAGAGAAAACGAAAGACAAAACTGGCAGTTGTGGGCAGAAGTTAGGTAAATGTTAGGAGAACACTTTAATCTATAAACAATTAAAATTAGTGGTCGTGGGTGGTGTGTGGAAGAAGGGGGAGGGTTTCGGTCACCAACTTAACATTTAACTGCATTCATCTACAGTGCTTTTCATGAATAATAACTTTGTCTGTGCAACAATTTCACTTATGAATTCAATGTTTACAGCTGCTTTCCACGTTTGGTTTCATATCTCTTATTCAGTATGTAAACTTAAAAAACTGGCAAACTGGTGTCGCACTTGATTTCTACTGGACAAGTACACAGTTCATGACTCAATAAAAGCACCGATTACCCTCGTCATTCGCTGCCTGTATCAGTCGACCATCTGCCTGGGTAGAAGTGACTTCAAATAAACAAAAGATCCTTTCTTTTTTTTTTCTGGAATCAAGATTTGGCATTTATACAGCAGCGAAGATTCATACTGTAATATGTAGTATGACGACGTGCAGCCTGGTATATTTATGTACATGTTTCATGCCAGAGTACGGTACCACATCACAGAAAACCAGAATAAGCTTTTAATCTCATTCTATGAAAAACATGACCTGTAGTGACTACAATGTTTTCAAGGAGAAAACACAGAATAAGTGAAGAAAAAAATTAATGAAAGAGAAAGAAAGAAAGAGTGTCTTACAAAGACGTAATAACGCACAGCTTTGATACTATCGCCTGACTTCAGTAACTGCATGCAAAAGTACTCATTGTGCTCATCATGATCTATAAGCCAGTAACTCCATAAACAACGCTTATTCAGCTAATCACGATATACGAGTACAAGCCTGTACCTCACAGGTGCATCCCTGCTGTCGCATAAGCCCAAAATCGAAACTCACCACGAGTCAGTGTCAACCAGCTCTTATTTTTAAAAGTTTTTAATGACAGTTTTATTCCAGTTAGATACTTCCTTCTCTAAATAGCTATCGACTCATTAGATCTTATAAGCCACGAATGTGTAGGTATTATTTACTGAACGCAAATGTAGATGTGCTACATATTCATAATTCGCGTCTTGTAAAGCGTGTCTCCATATGGCAAAACTTACGAATGTGGCGGTCAAGTGAGTGTGAATTATGGTTCGTATTCGGGATGATGAAAATTTAAATATCTACCCGTAAATTGTCTATCACGACGAAAGTTCTTCATAGTATTCATCACTCTACCCAGACAAATTTCAGGACACCATATCAAAGAAAGCCACTACTATATTTTTACACATCCTGACAAGACCGTTATTCGCTCAGCTTCTGTTTATATTGTCAGGCATAAACTGACTTAATGGGAGTACCGATAAATAAATGCATAGTGCCCAAGCACAAAATATTTCAATTTTTGGAGGAATGGGGAAATCTTTTGTCGGTAATCGTACGGATGACAAAAGAAAGCATTAGGTTCTTGAGCACATTCCACTGCTATTGAGCCACACAGACTCTTCCGAATATTTTGAAACCATAGGCAGATATGCAAATTGTTAACAACGGTCTGGACAATCTAATGTATTATGAGGTATTCATGTCTTAGGAAGTACACACAAACCAACTGTTAATAAACCTAAGAAAAATTTGTTGATCTGGTCATGAAAAGGGACAACATTCACTCTGTGGAAAGGATACGTATAGAAACACACAACCATTTAGCTACTTTAAGATTCGCCCCCCAAACCTTTTCCTTTCCTACCTAATAACAGTCATCATAAAGGTTCTTAGAACTTCCTGGTCTACAACACTGAAAAAACCGCATGTTTCTTCAAAGGGTTGTTTTTGCTTCAAATCAACTACTGACGTACGGGTGATGGTGTTATAAGAAGGGAAGGGTTCCAGAGGGGTCAGTGTCCCCTTTAAGCCCTTGTAATTTAGGAAAACAAAAATTAATTTTTTGTGGCGCTACAGCCAAAATCGGGTGTAGACCGCCTCATTCTGAGGTTTCTAAATCACACACAATCAGACATACATGTCCGCGCGCGCGTGCGCACACACACACACACACACACATACAAACACACCTACACACAGACACATCCGGTAGGGCGCCTCTGAACGAGTGGGATTCGAACCCGCAATCCTAGGAATCAAGCGGCCATACACTTTTAAAATCATTTTGAAAGTGCATTTGCTCATTATTATTTAAATATTACTTCAAGAAGCGGTAACAATTACACAGGTTAAGTAACGACAAATTAAAAATTGCAAGCAGCTGGGAAGATGTAGTAGCCTGTATTTTAAGGCGCTATTCCTATATTAATATTGTTTCTGTTAAACTCAAAATATCCCTGCGTGTTTACGCCCAAATTGTTCATATTAACATTTTAATAATTATTTACTTCACCATGTACACAAGACTTGTGTTTCAGGTCCAAGACTCAAGTTGAAGCCTGCATATTTAAAATTAAAGACATTCTGCTTACGGTGTTTTCATTTTCTGCTTTCGCCTAAACAACTGTGTCACAAATCCCATGTCAAAACCGAGTGTTTCCCAACCAGGTTTATGCATAAATTTGTTAGGTGTTCCACGAGAAATCGTGGAATAAATGAATAAATTCTAATAGCGCGAGAGTCCAACTATCCCTCAACATACAACGAAAATTTTTTTCCGGCAAGTGGTCATAATGGAGTAACAAATCACTGTTTTTTTTTTGCGGGGGCAGGGGGCCTGTAAACATTATCATAAGTGGGAAGTCCTGGGAATAAGAAAAATTGTTTTAGGAGTTTCTCCATGGAAAAATGTTGGGAAACACTGGCATAACCAGATGTCACTCTAAGGTCACAGCACGAGGTCGAGCTGTGCGGACACAGTTGAAATTTCAGAGACTGAAATTCCACCTCGGAACATTTATATTTCTCCCAGTCCTCAGTTCAATCTCCGAACGACACACATGCAACAAACCGGGTTGCATATCAAAATAAACTGACCAGTGTGCGAGTTGGATGGACATGCCGCAGGATTGCGTTAAAAGCTATGTTTTGTAATTAGTGTTTCTGTTACTGCAGAATTAGTTTAGCTAGTCGAATAACATTACATGTTGATCGGATGAGGCAGGTAAAAATTTATATTGAATCTCAGTGAGGAAACTCAATGGAAAGAGACGACGTGGCAAACCGAGAATAAGATGAGGGAATGTGGGGTAGTTAAATAGACAAGATGATATTTATGAATCGTATATTTCGTGTACGTGGAATGGGAAAGCCTCGTTGCATACAACTTCTTGGAAGACTCAATTTCTGTGCTGGATTTTGAATTCTGTGTGCTACATGTGTGTGTGTGTGTGTGTGTGTGTTTGGTTTAGTAAAGCGTAACACGGGACATGCACATGGCAAGGGGAGACAAAGACACGAGCAGAATTCTTGGTTAGAGGGGGGGGGGGAGGGGGGACTTCGTAGGGTAACCTCACCTTGAGGACAGGGAAGGAACAAGATGATAATATCGTGAAATGATCTTAGAATATTTCTGAGGAGGGAAGAGCATCAGGTATGCGCCCAGTGACCGACCTTCGCGTTAGCTGTGTTGATCCTTCGCTTCTCACTACCAGAGGGTCTGACACGACGAACGTGGATTGCAGTCGGACGAGGAATAGCTTCAGCGTAGTATCAATTTGCTTTACTTGACCGCGAGCCCCTTCCCCAATAAAAACTGTAGACAGGCAGCTCAGAAATGTCTGACGGGTCTTGTATATAAAAAACAGTAGCAGTAATCAAAGTCTTCAATTTTGTGTTACAACTAAGATTTCAATAACAGCGCACACGCAAATGTACTGAAATTCCAAGCAGCAAAATTCGTATTGAGAAGCACAAGCCATTCATTTCGTTGAGTAATTCCCCACTACTTGTGGAACAGGAAATTTCATTACTACATAAGCTAGAGTTATAACTGTGCATGAAATGGAGACATATGCGAGTTGTAAATAAAGCTCCAGTCATAATTAACCTAGGCATTAAGTGGAGATGAGTGGTTATCTTCATGCCCCGGCCGCTCTAACCAAGAGGAAGGAGCCCCAGAGACCGAAACGGCGTAGTCGGTATAGTGACTAAGCTATGGTCCGGATGGTCCGGGGTTACATTCCCAGTATGGTCAAGAATTATCTCTTATCCATCATGTCCAGACCAGCTGTGAGTTCCCACCAAACTCCTACTCTTTGTTCTACTCTCCAGCTAAAGCGATCGGAGCGTGTAGCTGCCCATTAATCTCCGCCTAGGTCGCAGGATAAGAATGTTTAGACCTATGCCTTCACTCCCACTTCTCTTCGTGTTGATGGACAACTAAATTTTTACCTCAGGCTGATATAATCCTTCGTGGTGTAGAGTTGCTTTGTCTTTTTCATCGTTGGAAAACAGCTTTTCATTGCAACGTAGAACATAATCCACTATCTAGATAAAAACGTAGACGAAATGTAAACGTTGGTCAGGATATTGCCATATAAATAATCAATAAACCTTTCTCATTAAGACTATTTCTTACTCTTTCTTACGAGAAATTAACAAAAGGTGGCGGAGTCCGCTTTCATACAACAACAAGCACCTGTATTCTATTGTTGCAACATTCAGTTATAGGGTCCTAAAAGAACCAAATAAATACCTAAGCGCAATTCCACAATATCAAAAATACGAAGCACAGAACAGTACTTAAATTAGACGAGTGACTTGAGTCGTCCTGAGCACCCTGTTTCAAAGAACAAAACCGTAAATGTGGAGACTCCCTTCTTCTTTCTGAGCAACTTAATTAGACAGATGTATAGCTGCAGAATGGCAGTGCGTCAGGCCGACATGAACGTGTTGATTTGTTCCTTGCATAGCTACCTGGCAGAGAGCAATGGGATAAAAGTAGGAAAGTGTGCTTCTTCTTTCCATCTAAACTTTTTTTGCTCACTTCATGAACCTTTTTTCTTTCTTTGTTTTTCTATGGTGTTACATCCCATCTTGAACCTAGGCCACCTCGTTTTTCGATATTACTAAATCACAATCTCACACACACACAAACACACCGTGAAACTCCTTTGAATGAGAGATCAGCTCGTCGCAGAGGCCACTAACTTTACAATACGCAACAAACAAAAGAGACGAAACATCCATGCGCTCCGCGATATTCGAACCCACAATCCTAGCAGTGAAGCAGTCGTCGACCTACGCCTTAGACTGCACGGCCACCGCGATCGGCCTGAGGCTTATTTATTGCGAAAAAAAATTTTTTTTATCAAAATTAACCACTCTATAGATAAACCTGTCACTGCACGAATTAAAAAAAATTGCTTTATCTCCTTAAATATTCATCGCGCTGAAAAAAAACCTCAAATAGGAAGTTTGCTCTAGATCTTAATAAAGTTTATATTCTTTATTACAAAATTCCCACAAGATGGTCCGTTTTAAATATTTGTAACCTTATATTTGAATTTTGCGGGCAGTAAGGGTGAAAGAGTTCTTGTGTTCAGTTAAACACCACGTTGTGAAGACTGATGAACGATTACGCACTGCCAAAATTGGCACTAGATGAAACAGAGTGGTCAGCTTCATGCTCCTTACAGCTTTAACCCTAGAGAATGGGCCCTCACTAACAATCAGAATTAGAGTGGTTATGGCCCAGAGCCGATCTGGTCGTAGTGGCGAAGACAAAAATGTCTACCACTGCCAAGGACCGAACCCTTGTCATCCAGTTTGTAGACCAATAAATAGGCTTAATAGTCTCATAATGACTGAACAACTTAGCCTCCGTATTGGACACGAACGAAAGAAAAAGTAATACAATTTTCCTCACAACCAGTTTCCAAGTTTTCGCCATGGTTTAGTTGAGGTCTTCACTTTACTGGGATATTGGGTGGCGGAGAGTGGTGGTGGTGGTGGAGGGTTACCTTAAGTTTCGGGATAACATATTCGTCCCATCCAAGAAGAAATGAGTTCTTCCTGGACTGTATGTCCGTTTGAGTTTTTGGCGACATTCAATTGTCGATAAGCAACCAGCAAACTACGCTGCCTAACATCCCAGAAGGGACAAGATCTTATTTCAAGAAATTATAGTTTACGTGACTAAAGCTAAATTTCATTGAAATCCGGTAACAATCAAACGGAATGCTGGGTGGTCACCAGAGCTAATCTGTACATTTACGAGGAGCGAAATGAGAAATATTTCTGCCGGAACATAATGATATCTAAGATACGCAAAACCACGATTTGAAGGAAACTACTGTATACGTAACTGTAAATAACCGGAAACACCGGCTGTTTCAAGGTAATGTTCTGGAATTCGCTTGGTAAAGCGAGGAAAGTCGCGCAAAATACCAGGCACGAAAATGGGTTTAGACGTAATGGCCGACATTACTGCAGAGTTAGATCCTTGTTGCTCCGACCGGGTTGCGACTCGACCTACCGTTACAAAACTTCTCGGAGGCAGGCAGGACTGTGTTTAGCTTGTATCACAGAACCGCATGTACGCACGTGTGTATGAATGTGTGAGGTGACTTGTACGCATGTAGGCTACAGAAAGATGACGATGGGTGGGAACGCAAGATGAAAGAAAGAGGAGTGGCCGCCATGTGAGTGAATATCCACAAACACGCTGTATCTCGTGGAGATGTGACAACGTCACAGATATCACTGTTCGTTTCAACTTGCACATCATCTGTATATATTACTTCCCACTTCTCTCTATTCTCTCTCTGTTTCTTTCCTTGTTTCTTTATAACCTGTTCATTTCTTTTACTTCTTCTTACTTCTTGTCCCTCTGCCTTCACTGCCTCGTTTCTGTACTTATTTTTTCTTCCACGTTCTGTTTCTTTCTTCCTCTGCTTATCTTCTATATTCACATATTCCGTACATCTTTCCTAGTTTTCCCTATATTTTCTTACTTCCTTCAGTTCTTTATTCGTTCGTTTTCACATTTCCTTTCCTGTCTCTCACAACCAGACACAGACACTGTACCAATAACCTGATTGCTCCACTCATCGTCCCTTCACTCGCGGTACGCTGCACAAAGCAGCGGTTGAATTATCGTCATGTCGCCTCACAAATACACATAATGAACCTACCCAAGGACAGTCGTATCTGTGTAGCAATGACTTGTAACAGCAAAGTCTGTCACCTCCATGGACTCAATGCCTCCGGAGAAGCCGACGAACGCTCTGTTGCAGGTAATTCTTGCTTTTCGTGAAACCTGAGTAAGCACTGTCTTGCAGACAGAGTTATACCATTGGTCCCTTTCTTGAGTCACAACAATTCAGACCACACTTATGAGTTTTATATGCATTCTAATTCTTGGATCCACAAAGATTCCAAATTTTAGAAGAAAGAAGCAAATTGCATTAATTGGATCCAACATCGCTGTTATCTGGCGCTTTCTGCTCGGTGCATAGAAGCTGATTTTCTCTTTTTTAAGTGTAGGGGACAACCTGTAATAAATAAGCTGAAAATATTAGGCGCCACCGCAAGAAATTTAGTAGCCTGGGGATCAAGCACCTGGGACCTACGCACCCCTTCTCTAATATTATTCTTTCAGTTACATCTAGGTTTTTCTAATGATCTTAGTGAAGAAATTACATATGTGGACAGACAAAAGAATGGACAAGACTGCCCTATTATAGCCTCATTTGATTCATTACTAAGAACACATACACACGATTTTTTTTTGTGTGTGATGAGTGGGAAGGTGTCCGCAAACAGCCCGTCATTGAGGGCAGTCAGAATTCACGGCAACAAATCCAGCAAGAGGCAAACCTATCAGGTGAAAGCATGCAGTTGTTTACAAGACTCAGAAAGAAGACAATTGCTGAGACTTTTCAAATGAATGGAACTCATCTTTCCTTCACGGAATATCTCATACGCCATTAGGATACAAAGTCGAGGAAATGACATGCCTTAAACTCATCTCTCAGCGCTGTCCGTCATGAAGAATCCAAACAAGTTAGCTCTTTCGGAGTGATACTTGATAGCTTGCAGTTGTTTAGTGAGGGAGAGATCAGAATGCAGTATTCATACACTGGTACAAGTCTCAAACTTCACAATGTTGAAGTGAATCGAATTCGAATTCTTACGGCGCAATGCATTTCACAAAATACTGTGTCTGTACCATGTCATAGGGTCCATGTTATACCATGTGATATGCCCTAACCTCTATTAAAGGTCCTAAACTATAAGGGAGGGGGAATGATTTTCTAGGCACCTTAGTGTTTGTTGTATTATTACGGTGAATTTTTTACATATAATCACGAGCGTAGACGTCAGCGGACATAACAAGCACGTGTAAATGTTGTGCATAATTACAATCTCTCGGTCGCTGCGTTTGACTGGTGGTAGTAACGTCCCAAACATGACACAACTTGATCTATTTCCCGATTCACTAGAAAGTATCGAGCAGTACGTATCGAGTCGTGTTCTATAACCCTAAAAAATCTCAATTCATTCCACAAAAACTCTATACGCAACTACAACTATCTCTGTGAACATGATAAAATAAGGCAATGTACAAGAAAGGCTGTGAAAATTCATAAAATATTACACAGTGATAAATAATTAATAATTCAAAAGGGAAACACTGAAATGTTCTAAATCTGAATAATAATGTTTCGGCAATATAGCCCTACATTTAATGTCAGCAAGCTGTATGCTAGTCAATGGGACGTACCCACAGAAATTAGAATGTGGAAACAGAGAACCACCCAATTCCTTCCAGACAACACTAAAAAACTAATAAGCTCCATGCAGTTAGGTCATTTCCTCAAAATGGTACGAAGATTTTAGTAACAGCAGTAGGGAGAGAACTGCTTTCTCGGAACAATGTAATCTTGCTGCTGGAAGAACTTCTCATCCACCTTACACTGGGTTGCCCTTAAATAAATTCCCATCAATTAAAAAATGCACCCTAATTGTAGGTCGCCTCAATCCAATTTTGCGTAATCACTGTGTGGCTGTTCTTGCATGCGGAATTATTCTGACTTTGCTGTAAAATAAGGATCGCAAACCTCTTGTGGAATAGTAATGTGAATTTCCAGTAAAAATGTCATAACCCCTTTAGTAGCTTTAAAATGAAATTTACGGACAAGCTGATATTGTTATGACCTGCACCTTTTACGAAAGCATTTCTCCATAAGAAGTGTTCTGATTCAAACTCGCGTCCCGCAGCTCGCGTACCATTCATAATACAGCATTAAGACACAACCCGAACAGACGGACTTCCTGCTGTACACTTTCTTAACCTTGAAGTCCGAGTTTGTTCCACGAGCTGAAATCTTTCCGCTGCCTCAGATTTATATCATCTTATTTCTTTGACTTGAAGAATTATTTTTTTTAAGGACCAACCCTTCTATAGCATTTCACAGAAGCATGCATCCATGAAACCTCTGACACATATAAACATTTATAATAATGCAAAACCTAAGATACCGCCATAAAGTCTAGGCCTTTAGACTGTAAAGCCCACGTATTCCAGACTTTGACAGATCTGCTTCATGGCGGTGGATGGGTGAGACACACAGTCGTTGTGGACTCAGCTGAACGGCAAATCCCGGATTCTGCAGAGAACTGAACTTTGATTTTCGTCCTGTAGTCACCATTGGCTGAACTATCTAGGTGCAGAATTCGCAAAACCTTAATTTGAGAGTGACTTAATTTGGATTCCTGTTTCTCTCACGGAGCTCAATATTTTAACTGACGAGAGAAATCCTTGTACACTTGTATTTCGGCCCTTTGTCTTCAATAAATTATGGTTGTATTCTAAGTTGGCAGATATTTATGACCGGCAGCTTGAACGTGATACGGCTTCTGGATCAGGTCAATCAGATAAGTCGTCTCTCGTTACCAATTGAAAACACACACGTACGCAGGCACGCACGCAGTCTCAGAGCCTCTCTACCTGTTATGATAATGCGTCAGGTCTCAGACCAACTAACCCGAATTAAATGACCCGCGTTCAGAGAGCAGTTTTCAAACGAAGTACGAGTCAAACAAAGACACAGAGAAAGGTTATGTATAACGAATCCTAAACCAAGGAATCTTGGGGCCGCGCAAGGACCAGAATTTCTGGTGATAAAATCCTCTAATGGCAGGTATCTATCTCCTTCTCCACACCTCCTCTTCCTAGGCTTAACGTTTATTCGTGTTCTGTGTCTTCTTCATTCTACACTGTGCTTCCTATTTCTTCTTAAACTCCTCCTATTTGTATTCCTCTTCGTTCTTTATGTTCTTACAACTTTTCTATTCTTGTTACCCTCTTCTGTCACCATCAACATTATTATCCCCTTCCCTTCTAATTTGCCACGACTTTACTTTCAGACAACTGTAGTACATTACAGCCACATAAAACTGCACGATGCATAGTGCTTAACATTTCTTTTTCATACGAATAATTTGCCATTTTATATGTGTGTCCAGTTATGCTGACAAATTTTCGAAGGAGTTTAAGTTTTCTCAATCCGAATATCTAGATCATGGACAGGTCATTAAAATAATTCAAATTACTTATTTAAAACCATTATTCATAATTACGGCAGCATTCCACAGAAAAATTATTATACTTTAAAATTCATAGAGTAACTTTAAATAAAGAAGAAAAAAGTAAGCAGTATTATATTTTTTTACTACAGTTTCCAAGACGCTTTCACGCACGTAAATTATTTATCTTTTAAGAAATACATATTTTATAAGTCGGGAATTTGCGATGGCCTATGCAAATATTTAAAATGTCAGAAAATAAATGTATAAAGAATTTTGATTAAGAACCCCCTCTAAATTAGGCAGCTTAGAAGCCGAGAAGGAGAAGGTGAATGGATGGATTTTGGTCAGAACAGCACAGACAATGGAGTTAAACATTTGGGTTTTGCTGGCATTCAAATAGGCTATAATTTTGTGAACTGTTTTAATTTTACTCTACTTTTCGTTGTTTTTCTGTACCTAAAGACATTTTTCAGTTGTGTTGGTAATATGGAAGTGGTAATGGTGGATTTTTAGACAGTGTGGTACACCACCATTTTTTTTAAACCAAAAGAAACCACTTCATCTCGAAGTTCTATGAGAAGACACGTAACATAGAAAGTACTGCCACAGAATATGCAGCACACTGTCGCAATGAATAATTTCTATTTGGTTCTGACTACTATACGCAGAATATTACGTTTATTGGACCGTGCATCATTGTAATAGTTGAAGAATGAAAGACCAACTTGATGTCACTTGCTATTTTATTTCACTTCTTATGTACTCAACATGTTTCAGACATTAATATATCCATCATCAGGAGCTTGCGACTGTGCTGTTGAATTACTACATCGGTCGTTTTGTTCTCGGTTCGTTGTGTGGGAGATGATGGATATATTAATGTCCGAAACCTGTTGAGTACATAAGAAGTGAAATAAAATAGCAAGTGACTTCAAGTTGGTCTTTTATTCTTCAACTACTATATGCAGCTTTCGCCTGCTTCAGACAGAAAAGTCTCCCATTGAGGTCACGACTGCACTGAAAGTGTCATCTAAATAATCTGTCAATATTTTATCACCAAATTCAAAATAGTTATTTAATGTCCAGTAGTAGAAACCGTAAGTCATAAACCGCTTAAAGAAGCCACTTCCTAATGCACAGATAGGTACTTCTTCAGATCCACGAAATGAGTCAGTAAGTGTTTACTGCCCATATCACGGAGTACACACTTTTCCAACTGCATTATTTGAGGTTTGTCACATATTATTGGCATAGATTTTATAAAAAATGAGATGCAAATGAAGGATTGTTGTGTAATGTCCAAAACAGGCTTCAAAGACGGTACTATGATTTGGATTCTTTTCAGACACATATCCATTGTTCTAAATCCAGTCACACTTCAAATATTGCTCTGCGCAGAATAACATATTTTGTTTTATCGTAATATTCACCAGAGAACTTCAGTGTGAGAACTCCATATTAATGGTCTTGACCCTAAAGACGACAATTAACCCGAATGATATTTAAACACTCAACTCGTACCGCGCAATAAGCACACTCACTCGAGCTTTATACAGAGATAAAATGCCTATTTTTTTTCTGAGATCTATACAAAACACATAAATGCACCCTGTGGGCAGGACGCAGAATTTATGAATTTTAAATCTGGTGGTACGTAAAGTAACCACTGGGCTTTAGGTTAAATCCGTCGATAGCTTCGCATGTGTAACCCCCCCCCCCCCCCCCACAACCAAACCCCTGATAACCGCCCCCTTTTTCATCATTTTACACAAACACACAC
>Ga0136643_10006562_pt1 | contig 16681 bp, 4 predicted proteins | sample TergutLab28metaG_FD_96883 | JGI IMG/M metagenome (GOLD analysis project Ga0136643, IMG submission 96883) | Labiotermes labralis P1 segment gut microbial communities from Petit-Saut dam, French Guiana - Lab288 P1 (version 3) (version 3) | ecosystem: Host-associated > Arthropoda: Insects >... | reverse complement strand
CACCGCGATTCTGTCCTCAGACACCAATCCCATTCGAGCCTCTGATAAACTTCAACAACACCTCAATGTTCTACAATCCTGGCTAGAACAATGGAGAGTAAAGCTGAACAGCACTAAGTCTGCTCAAATCTCCTTTACCACCAACCACACTGTTTGTCCGCAAACTACAATCTACAATATACCAATACCAATGAAAAGCGAAGTAACATACTTAGGTTTACACCTAGATCAACGATTGACTTGGCAAGCCCACATAAAGGCGAAAAGTCAGCAACTCAACCTAAGAGTCAAGAAATATTACTGGCTTCTCGGAAAATTCTCTCAACTGTCAGCAGAAAACAAACTGCTGCTGTATAAAACCATAATAAAACCGATATGGACATAAGGTAGAGAGCTGTGGGGCTGCAGCAAACCGTCCAATACCAAAATATTGCAAGCCTTCCAATCAAAAACGTTGCGACTCATCACAAACGCCCCATGGTACGTGAATAACCAAACGTTGCGTACTGATCTTAGCATACCATACATCAACGAAGTCATTAAAAATACGGCCCGGAAAAACTTCAATCACCACAACCCGCTCATAGCCAACCTATACAATCGACCGCTCAAACGTAGACGACTCCTAAGATGCTGGCCAGACGACCTGATTGAGTGACCGTTGGAGCCCCATCAATGGATGGAGCCCTACTCACGACACATGCCAGATTCACCACAACATTTACTTAATACTCTGTAACCTGGTGTGAGTAGATTGTAAATATACAACTCAAAAATTTAAAAAAATGAAATAAACAAGTAACAACATTTTTCTTGTAGGGATATAGATGCACGTTTTAACAAAAGTATTTCAGATATTTATAATCCGATACAAATTTTTTGATAAAAGGTAACTACTTCTTCCATAAATTGTCGATATTTACACAGCACAGAGAACAGACTGATACAAAGACTGCACAATCTTCCGTGCTCTGTTATAAGAAACACTTTATATAACATTTCAAAATATATTGTATTTTGCATTTTTTGCGAATCCGATGTCTGAAATTATTAATTTTTATTCCACAGAAAGACGTCACTGACCAATTTTGTGGTCATACACAATTTTATGTGGTTATCTTTATTTACTGTTCTAAAATAAACACCGAAGGATTTATACTTACAGGTTAGGTAGTTACCATGTTTTCAAAATATTAGCGCCCACGATGACACTCACCCCAAGACGTATTACAAATTAAGCGACTTACCACGTGACACGAATTAATCCAAGCGTGGTGTAGTCATTGCTTGAGGCAATTCAAAGCCCAATTCACTTGAAAATGATTGTGTTCAGGCTCCTGTGGTCGTAATTTAAATTCCTAACCTGCTCTAACAGGACCAGTGTTGTCTGCACAAAGCACAACAAAAGGTCCACCTTCAGCTTTTATAAAATATCGTTGTATTGTCCTTCAAATTAGCAACAATTTTTTTCTCATAAGCAAGGAAATTTATTACACAATTTAAAAGACTTAATTAAAACACACTTTCTAAAATAAAGCGTAATGACCTAGTAGTTACGTTTGAATATTTTTTTTTGTGGCACTGCGGACCATTGTGGGTCATGGCCTACTCATGCTTGAGGTTTCTAGATCACACACAACGACGCATTACAGTCGGTAAGACTTCTCTGGACGAGTGATCAGCCGGTCGCAGAGACCTCTACCTGAAAACACACAACACTCAATACAGACATACATCTATGACCCCGGCGGGATTCGAACCCGCAATCCCAGCAAGCGAGCGGCCGTAGACCCACGCCTTAGACCGCGCGGCCACTGAGATCGGCTACATTTGGAAATATAATAATAACAAATTAAAGAAAATTACTTTAAATTAAATTAGGTTGTTTCTTTAATTCAGTTCCTTTAATTCAGTTCCTTTAATTCAGTTCCTTTACGCAAGCGAAAAACAAGTGATATTAGCTTGCACAAATATTACCTAGCTCGGGTGGAATAAATGTCACTATCATAATTCCAATGTAGGTGAGGTTATGTAAAAGCAACATAAATTAACGACATCAACAACATCGAGGACAACTTTGGCCAGCCGAGTAATTCTTGTTAAGTGGACTCCTTTCCCTTTGCCTCGTTCATTGCGTCCAATGATGAAGCAAAATACTATATCGTTTAATTTATTCGGAGGTCTACGACAGTACTACGAAATTGTATACCAAACAATTCACCACTTGGGTGGCTGTCTCCAACTGTTATTATTTATGTAATCTTTGGAATATATAAAATTTAAAATAATCATCCCGTTAACTAATCAAAACACTACCTGACTCACTGCCCATTTGCTGCAGGGTCCTATAAAAAATAACAGGTCTTCAGCTATTCAAAAATTTACCCGCGTTTTATGAACCAAGAAAGAACATTATCATGCTCAAAACTTGATTAAAAATAAAAGTACGCACGATTTTGCACGGTTCTTAAAACAAAATGATCTTTTTTGCGTTCTGTGCAGTTTTGTGGTTAAAAGCTGCATGGCTATATAGTTTGAAGTGGTTTCTGAAATCATGTGGAAGGAGGCACAAAGACTAGGAGTGGAGTACACCGCCTTTTCCCCCCACCTTGCATATTAGTTATTTAGCATTCTCCCTCAAACCGACCAATAGAACCGAAAAATTCTCTTCTACAGTAACACTCCAACACACATTTGAAACAATTCAATAAGCCTGAAGACTAAGGACATGCATTCCCCGGAAGCTTCAGAACGTTTAACCACTACAGTATAGGAAGAGGGGGGGGGAGATGAGTCTTTATGGAAATGATTTATAGGAGTAGTAAGTGATGAGAAGTGAAGGACTGGGGTGAAAGCGTGAGTGAATTAATGATTGTAAAAAAAAACAATTACAAGAAACTGTACGCAGTGCTGTCTTGCTTGGGTGTTTTTACCTTTTGTACATGCTGTAAAATTATAATTTGTCTCGTGTGTATTGTTGCTAGTTTTAAGTTGTCTTGTGTGTAATTGTTCTTGGTTGGCCGTGTGTATTGTTGTAGTTATCTTATGTGTATTTTTTGTACTATATGTGTATTGCTGTTTTTTACTTTAGATGCCGGACTGCTGGCTAGAAGTCAGTCCTGCGACCGGCGATCTCGACACAGGTTTTTCTTGGTTTCCCTGTGTCTATAAGCAAATGCTGAGATGGTTCCCAGGATTCCAAGTTGCCACTGCATGTTTCTCATGTAGTCCTCCCGACTTAAATCTAATAGTAACCAATTTCTTGTTTTGTTTACATGTAAAATAACCACTGCCACCGGGTAACAACCCAACTGCAGTTAATAAATATTATTGTTATTGTTATATTACACGGTGTGCAGCGACCCACAAGAGCGCCCTTGGATTAACGACGACCGTGAAAACTTTAAAAATTAAATGTAGATCATAATTGCTTGAAGCTGTGATCTTCTCAAGAGTAATTTATATACAGTTCACATGTTGTGTCTCTGCTGTCAATTTCATTTAATTTTCTGAATTGCCCTTCTTGCCTTGCTCAGCCCTTCTCTTGAGGAATCTGAACTAACGGTCATGTGGGATCTTTTTCCCCACGTGTGATACAATCTCTGCCGTCATAATTTCTCTGCATCTGGTTATCTCAGCAGAATTAGAAAACAGCAGTGCGCTTGTTTAATAATAGCGTTCTAGAATAATACCGGGAGGTGCCCCTTCGTAAAATGACGCCATCGGGATTCGAACCTGCGACCTTCCGGTTTGTGGCGCAGTGCCTCAACCAACTGCTCCACCGTGTACCGTTTCACGAGTAACATCATCATCAAAATGGAAGGAAGAGATCCCGATGACACTTTTGGGTCTTCAGAAATGCAAGACGCAATTTTAAAATCTTTCCTGATGCCAAATAAACTCGACTCCTCAGGTCGCTTCTTGACCACAACAAATTCACGGGCAAATGTAATTTTTTCTTTTTTTTGTAGTGCCCACACAAGACAGTTGACCTTCGTAGACAGGTTATCTGTTGTTATGTTACCACTAGTGCCATTGAACGCTTACAGCTGTATTTTGTCAAGGCCTGCTCGTATTTTTCCGACATAATATGGGACACCAGGTTGTTTCCCTTCGTAGATTTCAAGGTTGGATGCATATAGCCTCTTGGTAACAATAAAAGCGTAAATTTGGTTGTCAGTTCGTTGGGCTATGAAAGGATGTATTACTTGAAACCGCGCCTCCCTCTGAAGGCCTCAAATTTTTCATCGATGAACACGCTCCGTCCTAGAGAATAACACGTTTTGCAGGTTTCCACAGATATATAAAAATGTCTCTTATGGATTCAGGTAGATGTTGCTTTTTCTCTCATCCCTGGTTGTTCTATCATCGAATCGTGTGAATCTGATGAGGAAATTGAAACGTAATTTCTGAACGTCATCTCTATCAATACCTTCATTTCCTGCGGACTCTGTTCGTTACTCCGAAGCGCTCCAGCTAAGCACGGAAGAACGATGAAAGTTTTTGTCTCAGTTTTGTCAATGAATATGGCATCTCTTTCGTTCCATAAGTTAAGTTGAAGACTAAGCAAATAATTAATTTTGCTGAAAAATATTATTTAAAATTTCATCTCTAATGAGAGTTCCATGCTTCTTAGGGCGTAGTGGCGCGCCTTGCTTGACCTATAACCTCAGGCAATTATGTCAGAATATTTTGCCAGCGTCATCGAAAGTGTGTAGATCTTTTTATATTACCCTACTTCACCTTTTCTTTTCTAATGAAAACAATTGTCAGTTGTGTCCATTTCATTGTAGCAATCATCCAACGTCGCCTCTTCTGCATCCTCCTAGTCACCTCCTCTTGGTTCCACATAATTATCTTCGGATTTCTTCCCGTCATCAATAACTTTCATCATCAGGAAATAGGACTAAAATTGCAAGAATACTCTCGGAATCCTATACATTGCTTGGTTCTAATCCATCCACCACGGCCACCAGGAACTAATAACGCACTATTAACACGGACGGTAAGCTATATCTCTCGGACACGAACTGCCTAATACAGCCAAATGCAGGCGACTAGGAACAATCTAAAGGCTTCTCAAGAGCAACACAGTCACCTACCCAGCAGTAGGTGAGCGCACGTATCTCACAATCCTAGAAACAAATAAAGTCGCATATCTGTGAGAGACACGTACCGACAAACGGATTGTGAAAGTGTTGTATTTCGGAATTTGCACAAGCACACTCGTTGATGGAAGCGTCACTGGAGCTTTCGTCTCCTGATACTGTCCAGCATCGCCTGCAGTTTACTTCTGACATCCGCGACATTCTTGTTTGTGGTTAGTTGTCATTCTTGTTCAATCAGTATTCCTGTTTTCTCCGTTACAACCTAGACATCCTAAGATGAGATCCATATTTTTTACAGTAACTTTCATCCATATATTTTGCACGCAGTTTGCTTAATATCCACCATTTTCATTCCAAATTTAAGCACAATTTACTCTTTGGTCCGATTGTTTCTTTACCACTAGTGTTTATTATTTATTTCTTATTGTTTTGTTAATGTTTGCTTGCCTAATCCAAAAATATATATGTGTATATTAAGATATTCTTATATATTTACTATATTTCTTTCATCCTTTTACTTTTACGTCTTTCGACTGTTTGTTCCTTATGTTTAAATAAATATTTTATGCTATAAAGCAGTAGGTGGGAAGTTAGGAAACTGTACGGGGAAGGTTCAATTACAGCAATAGCCAGGGAATTAGCAAGATATAAATTAGATTTAGTGGGTATGCAGGAAGTTAGGTGGAATAAAGTGGGCAGAGTAAGAGCAGAGCATTATAAATTTTCTATGGAAAAGGAAATGATAATCATCAATTCAGAAGGGGACTTTTTGAACCCCACAGAATGGTATCAGCATTTAAGAGAGTAGATTTTGTTAGCGATAGGGTGTCATATTTAGTTCTGAGAAGTGGCTGGTGTAATATCATTGTTCTGAATGTGCATGCAACAAGTGAGAAGAAAAGTTATGATTCGAGACAGTTTTTATGAGGAATTAGTGTAGGTTTTTTTTTTATTTTTTCCTAAGTACCAATGCAATTTCTAGTAGATTTTAATGCAAAATTGGGGAGAGAGAATAAATTCAAATCGACAATTAGGAATAAGAAATTTCATCAGAATGTTAATGATAATGGTGTTGAATAGTAAATTTTGTCACATCAAAAAACCTAGTTTTTAAGAGCACGATGTTCCTGCATAGAAACTTTCGTAAGTACAACTGGACCTCTCGTGATTGGAAGACTCACAACTAGTGTGATCAAATATTGATAGACAGGAGATGGCATTCGAGTATAATATGTGTACAAAGTTTCAGGGTAGCTGACTGTGATACTGATCATTGTCTGGTGGTTGAATATTTAGGGAAAGACTGGCAGTAAGTAAACATCCAAAACAGAAATTTGAGGGTGGAGGGAATATATCTGAGGAAGCTAAATGAGCTGGAGGCTAGGAAACGCTATCAGATTTAGATTACAAGCAGGTTTGTAGCTTTGGAGAACTTAAGTGATGGCGGGGAAATAAATAGGGTTTGGAAGATCATTAAAGAGAATAACAGAACCTCAGCTGAAGAGAGTCTAGTTCTGCACGGTTTGAAACAGCGTAAACAATGGTTTGATGAAGAATGTTTAAGGTTTTTAGGTCAAATGAAGCAAACTAAAATGCAGTGGGTACAGCACCAAAGCCACAGCAATGCAGATAATTTTTAAAAAAATTTAAGAAGTCAAGCTAGCAGACATTTCAGGAACAATAACAAGAAAATCTGAAAGCTAAAATGGAGGAACTTGAAAGTAACAGTAAGATAAAAAACATGTAGGACATGTATAGGGGCATCAGTGACTTTAGGAAGGGTTGCCAGCATATAACCACTGCAGAAAAGGATGGGAATGTTCATTTGGTTGCAGACTCCTACAGTATTTCGGCTATGTAGAGGAACTGTTTCTCTCAGCTGTTGTATATACATGGTATTAATAATATCAGGCAGACAAAAATACACATAGCAGAACCACTAGTGCCTGAGCCAAGTGCCTTGAAGTTGAGTTGACTATTGAAAAGGTAAATAGTAACAAATCACCGGGAATTGATCAAATTCTAGCAGAACTGTTTAAGGCAAGCGGTGGAACATTTCGGTCTGAGGTGCGTAAAATAATTATTTCTATTTGGAATAAAGAGGAATTGTCTGAGGAGTGGAATGAGTCGATCACCGATCATCTATTTATAAGAAGGGCGATAAAACATATTGTAATAATTACAGGGGCATATCACTTTTTTCAGCTACGTACAAAATTTTATCCAACATTTTCCTGTCAAATTTAACTTCATATGCAGAGGAAATTATTGGGATTATCAACGTTGGATTCAACGCAACAGGTCAAGTACTGATCACATATTCTACAATCGTCAAATATTTGAGAAAAATGGGAATAAATGAAGCAGTGCATCAGGTCTTTATAGACTACAGAGACAACTTGGGAGACCGGGATGTATATGGGAGAAAAATATTAAGATGCGTATTTAGGAATTGGGATGGGGGGGGGGTATTGACTGGATCTGGCTGGCTCAGGATTGGGACAGTTGGCGGGCACTTGTGAATGCGGTAATGAATATTCGGGTTCCATTAAATGTGGGAATTTCTTGACTGGCTGAAAACAGGTTAGCTTCTCAAGAACGACTCTGCCCCATAGAATTTATTTCAGTTTTAAATATAATTCCTCGCTTTTATGTACCTATGTTATTTCAGACAAAAGTAATGAAACGCTATTCGCTTCCATCTAGTGCCGAGATTAAGGATGAGTGGATCTGTACCTCAGTATGTCTCATACGCCTTCATATCTGTTATCGCGTTTTGTCTGGTTGTTCACTTCTTAGTAATCGGCATAAATTTCATATAATTTATTCCTTCCAATGTTCAATCAGCTATACTATCCGACATATTATGTACATGATCGTACTTCACGGTATTATAGTCTCATTTGCCTATATATATATATATATGTATATACACTATATATATATATATAATTTATTTAAAACTGCATATGAATTAAAGTGAAAATGTGAAATAATGACCAGGTTCTTGTTAATCAAAGGAAGGATAGACTGTTGGCTGTGCAACGTGTAGTTAGCGCCACTGTCGAAGTCGATAACGCAGAAAAAACAGGAAACACAGGACCAAATTACAGCTTTGTAAACTAAAATGTTTGAGGACCATGCGCTGCTTTATGTTATACGTCTTCAAGTGTCATTATTACTGTATTGCAACTTTGATGAAATCGTAGTTTATATGTTCGATCACCCTACTTTAAAATGCGACAAATTTAAGAAATCCAGGCTATTATTTCATTAGTATCATTGGAAATAGACTGATAATTACCTGATTTTGTATAATTGTCAAAGAGGTACTGACATCCAAAATAGTGTGTATTATTATTAGCACTGTTTCATGACAGGGCTTTCTGGAATCCAAAACGAAATCTGTAAGATAAAGGCTTGAAGTACTCAGGGCATTACGATAGTGACAAAGCAGGATTAAGACTGTATGGTGTACTGTAATAGGCAAAATACCGGAAACCATAAAGATGAAAGATCTGTTTATTTTGTACCTACTTCGTCTCTATTCAACTGCAAGCAGTAATTAAGGGACTCTGTTTCATTCTTATAACATGTCAATTTTAACAACACTATTTCGAAATACACAAAAAAAACTAATTGTTTCAGATACCAAAATATTTTTTTCAAATAGCTAGAAGTTGTGAAATATACAGATTTCTTAAAACTTCTTTTTCTTCAAGTACTGATAACGCTCGGGAACCACGGTAGCACAGTGGTTAAGGTGCTTTGCCACAAATCAGAAGTTCGCTGGTTGTATCCCAGCTGGTGTCAGTGGAATTTTCATTGACATAAAATCCTTCCGATCGCTCTATGGCCCTGGGGTCGACTCAACCTCTAACAGAAATGATTACCAGGAGTATTTCCTGGGGGTAAAAAAGGCGGCCGGTGCTTAATGCTGACAACCTACCACCATCCTGTGCCGTTGTCACGAAATCTTGGAACCTTAACTTCCTGGAACCCTCTGGGCCTCTCCAGGCGTGTAATGGTACTGTTTTACCATTTACTGATAACGCTCACTGTCAGGTGTACTATCATTCCTGCGATGCTCTTTTACAATCATCCTATCTGTCCATCCGTCTGTCGTTCATTCACCACGCTTGATAAAACTCGAGAGCTATTGAAAAGGTTTCATGAAATATTAGATTTATATACTGAACTGAAATTTTTCTACGCATCCGAATTTTAGTTCAGCTGGACAAAATGTAGGATTATTTACAACGGATATACACGTGCTTATTGCGCTTTTCTGCTTCTTATGCGTTGAACGCTAAATATCTAAAATGGTTTCGCCATCCGTGGTGGATCTTCATTTCACCCACAAAGTCCGAGGAGATTTTTCTGTTCTCCTACTTGGAATTTCAATGGGTGAATAAGTGAGAAATCAAGAACACGTTCTAGCTATTATTTGGTGACGATAAGGTTACTGGCTGTCTTATTAAAGTGACAGGAAGCCAATATCTTCAAGTTAAGGCTGTAAAGAGAACGTAACATTTCTAAGTACCTTTGATTTTTTAAGAATTTCGTGGAGAATATATCTATTCGCAAGTACACATGAAGAAAAACTTATTTATATATGATGCCTTCGAAGCAATGTTCTCTCTTGTGATCGGTCGGGCGACGACGTAGGTTCTTCTTTCGTTAGCTAACCAATCTTTAGACACTACTGTCTCATTCTTATTGGTAATTTTAATTAATATTTTCCGTGGAAATAAACGCCTACGCGTAGTATAGATGGAAAGTTTCATTTGTTTCACTTCAGAGGTTAAAAACACAAATTTTTGAAAGAAAAAGTAAATGACCAAAAACATTTTTAAAGACCTATTTCTTGTAATAAATTCCATAGGCGGCACGACCGTTGGGACATGGGTGAAATTCGAGAAGGTCGGAGGGTCAGAAATTCCTTCCTCAAATAGGGTCAAATAGGGTGCGGACATACAAAGATTTAAAAAAAAACCTTTCCCTTCCTCATGCTGTAATGTGATTCGTCTAGGACACGAATCATTCAACGAATGGCTAAAATGACCAAAAGTATTTCAAATAAAACCTGTACAGACAACTGAGCTCCACATTTTACATTCAACCACATTTTCGGTAACCTGTGTATATTTATATAATTGTGTAAGGATAGGTACATACACTGGAATCGGTATGTTCTGTGTATTTTTGCTAACCCTTCCTTCTTTTGCAATGTGTCTCGTTATATTTCGAGATTACGCTAAACTATTGTCTAGTTAAGTAGTTGCATTATTTGCATTACTTCTGAGAAATCACTTACAGGAAAATAGTAGTGGACTTTTTAGAATTATTTTAGTCAAGCGTTTTAACATTGTATCTTCGAAATATTAAGTTAATTAGGCTCTGTAATTTTACTCACAGCAAAACGCATTTTATTAACAGGTCACTCAATGTAAGTACAACGTAACATTGAGGTATTTTAGTGCAAATATTGTAGCAATGAAAATGCAACAATTATTACTTATTATGATTGTGTGTTTTTAGGCTGCGGAATCCAGCATACAATGCACATACACCATACTGTCGTCTGTGTCTTCTCCGGCTGTACAATATTCTTCCACATTATCTTATAAACGGCGTGATTTTAGGCAAAAAATTTATTGGACGCAAAGTGTTTATTTTGATTTACTTTTCAACTTTTGTCTGAAGTTTTTCGTTTTGTGAATCAGTGAGAGAGATACAATGAAAATATAATTGTCTTCATGTAAAGTACTCGTTATCATCGTAAAACTTGAATTTTCTCCATATATTCTCGGAAGCTCAACAAACGCAAAATTTCATGAAAATCAGTCCAGTGAGAGCCGAGTTGTTCTATGCGTACGGACGGACGGACAGACACGAGGAAACTAACAGTCGCTTTTCACAATGTTGCGAAAGCTCCTAAAATGCTTCATACGAAATACTTAAAACTAAATTTTACACAGAATATGAAACTCTAATACAACATTTGAATGTAAGATATTATATAAACTTCTGCACTAACACTGTCAGGATTCTTGATAATTCTGGGGCTTAAATTACACCCTACAGTGTAGTGTAGTGTAGTGTAGTGTAGTGTAATGTAGTAGTGTAGTGCCTGTTATTCTTTTTCCTTTCGTCGTACCTGCAGGGCAAGGAAAAGCAGCTGCTGACATAGTGCGTGGTAACAGAGAAAAGACATCTTCTTTGGCTACCTTAAGTCTGTTTAGCTGGAAAGCAAGGAAAGGTTGCTGATAATGTAGGACAGAGGTGGTGATGGCACTGTGTGGGAGGGTGAAAAGAGGGAAGATAAGATGTGAAGATATATGTGGTATCCTTGGTTCTACTTGGCACATTTAAGAGTTGCCGGATAAATTAATCACCTTAAAGTGTGTGGGTGTTAAACAGGAAATAGTCGGTGTGTTAGCAAAGTCTTGTGGGGCGGCAGGGGGGGGGGGAATGTAGCAGTCAGTCTTCTTGCCTGTACTTGTCTGATAAACGGTAGTGACTGGGCTTCCACTGGACTCAGTACGAGGACATTACTACCTTATTCGAACAAAGCGCAGTAGTTGATGCTACGTATGAGGTTAGTGCAGAAAGGCAAAGTGCCTTGTTAAATCCAAATTCAGCACGTACTATAGTGTCTTGTTACCAGCAGCCTCCTTCAGCTGGGACATTATTCACATATGTATTTAGCACGGAGAAAAACAAGATCGGCTATTACCCCTAAAATACAATCTTGCTGTATACAGAAAGGAGCCCTTCAACTAAACCCAGTTGAGGGCAGATGGACGAACCATTTTCACACACCCGCCACCCCGCGTTACAAACACAAATACCGACACGTAGACCTAACGAAAAGCACAATATTTTTTTTTCATTTAATTAACGACAATGTAATGTGTAGTGGCGGTAACAAAATTATATTTCTGTCAACTAGTGTTTGATTTCTGACACACTTTTCATCTGGAGCTGAATTTTCTCGCAAGGGCCTATCCTTAGCTTTGAAACGTTTGTCTTTTGCTCCGCTGCCCCATTCACAAAAAAAAACAACAAAGTCTCCACACATTTTCCATCATTATTAAGTTCAGATTTCTATATAAGATGAAGTAAAGTTCTTTTCAGGAAATCAGGATCCACATTGGAACACGAAGTTCCAAGTTCGTCTTCTGAAGAGGTGTTGGTTGGTTCTTCTTCAGGCAGGGTCCAATGTTGAGGTGGCTTGGGAACTGGTAGGGAATCGTCATATTCAACATATGCTGTAACATGACTGTGGTGCCCAGTTCGTCCTGAGTTCCAACTTTACAACCGACGCATAATTCATATTTCTTCTTCAATATAGGGGTAATGGACATTCTGTGCGACTTTGGGGTAAATTCATCACAGACGTAAAAGAAACAAGTTCGACGAATTAACACATTTACGAGACATGGCATAAACAACAACTCAACAACGTACACATATGTTATTACTTACCTTAGTTTGCAAATCAACTACATGTAAATAAACACTATCACACTTTGATTCAAGATTTCATTGAAGAAAACCAAACCAAATTCTCACAGTAGAACTGCGATAATGCAGATAGCCGAATTTCACCATGGAGCAAGGTCAACTAAACTGGCAAACTTATTGAATCGTTCAGCACAACATGTTGTTTTTACCTCCATAAAATCCTAAAAGTGTCGTAACACTGGGGGATGAATAAGTTGTTTGTTTCGGGTTGTCTGTCTGGCCGCGTCTCTACACCTGCCAACAGCACGAGCTTTCCACTTTAAATGTGCCTGTCCCTCGGAAAGTTTATTTGATATCTCTAAACGGATTTCAGATCTGAAATCAGCGCAAAAATAAAATCAGAATCACATAATTTTACGTCCATGCAAATTTCATTGCTCAACGGCGTAATTTTTTCATTTATTGTTTATTTAATTAGCAACGTTTTCGGTGACCCAATTTGCAGTGTCATGTACGGTAGGAATACAAGTGAAAATAACACTTAAACATTTCGGAGGAAGCGGTCTTAGTTGTATTCGGAATGTTCTTGGAGAGAATGAGAATGGCTACGAAAGACCCCACTAATATAAACTGCCCTAAATTTCTATATTTAAACAGGAACCTCTCAGACACAAGGAAAAGTGCTAACACTTTTGTAGTAACCAGTGAAATTTTATCTAATTTAATAAACCACTGGAATACGACAAAATTAATATATTTTTAAGAAATATTTTACGTATAATTACAGCTATTCATACCCATTGATGTGAATAGGAGCTCACCGTGTAAGACACAAGAATAAGTGAAATATAATTTTATCCTACATGTATCCATTCACATCTCATGCGCACGAAATCTAATTTCATATCAAGTGACTATATGATAAGGCTCGGAATTTGAACTCGACACTATAAACTTAATTCCAACTGTATATTTGATTCAAAAATATCATATATGCTAGTTTCCGATACGCAACTTTCACACAACTATGAGAAATTAGAAGAAATTTAATCAATTATATGAGAGAAAAACATCGTGCGTTTACTGAAATTGATTATTAAGTACAGTTATAATGTCGTATTTCACTGCTAATGCGTGTTGTTCACAGTGGCCTCCATCTGCTTGCATACATCTTATCCGTGTTTCCATGGGACTTGCCAACACGTGAAGCACCTGCTGCGAAATTTATTAATCTTACAACGATAAGAATTCTACTACGCAGTTCTGTTACATTCAATTTGCTTGCGAGCACCATAGCTCTCACTTCACCCAACACCTGGTATTCAAACCGGTTAGGAACCGATGACCACAGAGGCCAATTCTTAACACCGCTCCGATCCTTCAGTCGATTACGGAATGGCTGAATCATAAACTGCCTGACCGTGCCACTGAAAACAGCGAATCTCCGCCACACTTGTAGTACATATGACGTCATGTTCGTGAAAAACTTTCTTAAGATTGCTGACATTTCTTTTGCAGAAGTCTAGGTAATTATCACTTAGCGTCTTGCGGTAAGATGTACTTTCCAGCGAACTTGACACCAGTGACGTCCCACCAGGCGTTTACGAAAAAGCGATGTTGCTATTTGCCTTGTGCTCTCCTGTATGGATTGTCATGGTCCCATAAATGAGAGTCATTGGTAATGTTGAAACAATGGCTGGCGAAAGGGCCTCACTAATAAAAAATTTTACGGATTGTTTAGGCTTTAACATAAATCCAATTGCAGTATTCCAGCCGGTCTAAATGAGCTGACGGCACGGATACTATCTATCTCTGTGTAACATTCTCCAGACTCGCTTGCGTGCAACAATGAGGAGCGTGGAAGTTCATGTACGGTACAAAAGCATGGACACCGCTGTACCATGGCAGTAACATTTCCCTCTTCCTCCACTTCTCTTTATACTTTACGTTCATATGGCTGTTTCCACTCGGAAAGAAACCAATTTCTCGCAGATATTGTCAACACAAGTGAACACACGTCGATAAGGAAGTTGTTGCTGAGGATATCGTTGCCAGTATTGTTCAACAGCAGCAGTGGCTTTACCGCTACAAACTCAGAACACAGATTGAATTTCGGTGTATTTACTCACGGGAAAGCGGATTGTTTACGGTTATTTCTTAGTGTACTGTTATAAAATGACAAACTGTCTGTACGGTTTTTGGTATAATCACATGAATGCGTCGGCGCATGAACACAAACCTACAGTTTAACTGTTGCTAACTCACTAATTGTTGTGAATCGGACCCACGTGTGTGTGAAATTTCTAATTCGGCTGTTGGTCCTCTATTTCCTTTAGATACAACTTTGTTTTCAAAGGTTACGAATCAGTGAAAGAGATCCAAAAGAATTATAATCTTCTTTTTTTATAATGTTGCAAATTATATCATTTTCTTCTGATATTATCTATACTTGAAGTGGTACTATAACCCCATCTTTACAATTATAAATTTCTTCACTGAAAATTCTCATGCAAACTGTAGCTGTTTCATTGGGAGTTCACCGACTATGTCTAGGTCACAAACCAACTTCCCTCGTGTTAGGAGAAGGTTAGGTTCATATGGCCGTTTTTGTAGCTTTCCACTTGGTATTGATTTTTTTAAAACATACCATCCATCTTCATTGGATAGTCTATCTATTTCCTTCCAAGTATCTTAAACTTTAAAGTTAAAATATAAAATCTGGAGACTGGATGACAGAGGAAAATTTATGGTCTTATTGGGTTCTTTCTTTGTGTATGGTATTGTAACAACATATTTTTAGAATAACACTGTAAGTTGTGAAGTACCTCATTAAAAAACTGAGCCACGTCGTTTCTAGGATATCATACCTGTGTGCAAATCACTAGAAAGTCTGTCGGCTGCCATGAACTACAGATACTCTGTCAGACCGAGGGAGGAGGAGTATTGTAAATTGATAGGTGGAAGAGGGAGAAATATGAGAAATTCCGAGAACAGAATTTGGAAAACAATCCTTAAAAGTGTAATAATATAAGATAAAATGACGATAAGAAAGTGATAACATCAGAATAACATTACGGAAAAAGGGAAGTAAACATATCTACATTTAATTTAAAAGAATCTTTCAAAATACGAGAAGTGCCGGTACCCCGTCAGTTAGTATCCAAAATGTTCTGAAGTCTGTATGTTACAGTTAGGTTGCTGACACAAAATTGTAAGTGGGGAACAGGCGATTTGAATCGAGTGTGACATTTGGCACTGCATTTCTTTGTGAAGATTTCCAGCTGTGTCACACGCAAAATACGTGTCAAATGGTTTCCAGTCGGGTGCGGGCAACCTGAGGGTTTGTTCTTTCGCTAACATAGGAAGTCAAATTCTATGAGGTTTGAGATTTTCAGAGGTTTCAATGAAGATTTAGTTCTTCTGATAAGTGGCGCTGCGTAGACTAATTTCAAGTTACTGTTTATTAGGTGGGTTAACTACAGTCAATAACATAACTAATGTATGTCTAATAAATGATGTTTTATTATTATTGACAAAAAACTACATGTTTCGGCCAAAAGTGGCCATCATCAGGTTTATCATAAATTGTATAGCACTTTGTTAGCACACAATTTATGATAAAACACAACAAGCGAGCGGCTGTAGACCTAAGCCTTACACCTCGCGGCTACTGGGACCGGCACAACGGCACCATTACTTCTCTTAAAGAGCTCTAGTGTTATGTGTGTATTGATGATGCGACGTTCAATCACACCACGGAAATAAAATTCACCGCCCTTACTTGGAAACTGACTAACACACTCTATAACCGACTTGCTTTCTTTGTTAAGCTAACAAAATTTGCTGAACTATAATGTGGCCACGAGGCGAAATTTAGAGCGCAGCATATCAACCTCCAGCTCCTGAAGTTGCAGAGTGTACATATATGTGTGTGTGTGTGTGTGTGTGTATGGTGTGTGAGTGTGTTTGTGGGTGTGTGTGTGTGTGGTGTGTGTGCATGTGGGTGTGGTGTGTGCATGCATGCGCGTGTGAGTGAGAGTGTGAGTGTGCATGCGCATGTGTGTGTGTGAGTGAGTGTATGTGGTGTGTGAGTGTGTGTGTGT
>Ga0136643_10006561_pt1 | contig 16681 bp, 13 predicted proteins | sample TergutLab28metaG_FD_96883 | JGI IMG/M metagenome (GOLD analysis project Ga0136643, IMG submission 96883) | Labiotermes labralis P1 segment gut microbial communities from Petit-Saut dam, French Guiana - Lab288 P1 (version 3) (version 3) | ecosystem: Host-associated > Arthropoda: Insects >... | reverse complement strand
TACACATCACTATACAGAATGCATACCAATGCAGCATGTAATAATACACATCACTATACAGAATGCATACCAATGCAGCATGTAATAATACACATCACTATACAGAATGCATACCAATGCAGCCAATTTCAAACAGCACTTTGGTGCAAAAACCATATGAACAAGAACTGTGCAGTAAGAGACTCTCTGGTTAGAGAGGGATTACTGTACTTGTGCTTCAGTAAGACAACAGAGTGTGAAGACACTAAACTTAAGGCTCATACCTTACTGCAGCAACAGCATGACCCAGTTCATGCACAACACTGCAAGTGATGAGAGTCACCAAATAATAGCCAATGTCACTTATTGGCAAATTCACTCCAGGGATCTGAAGTTAAATGAAACCACCAACTCATATTACTATTGTACTAGCACAAGGGTACTAATACATTCCACACAAGATACCTCGCTTAAAAACACTGGCCTTTCTAGTCTGCATCTGGTGTTTGGGAAGGAACTGTGTCTTGCCATCTATCAGAAGTTAAAAGTCAAGAATTTGGGGCTTTTAAACAATATAAATTATTAACTGTGATTTAAATAAACCTAGCAAATGTGCATTCGATTTTATTTCAGCATTCATATAAATTCATTCACAGAAAACCAAATCATCTTCCACATTCTTTAAATAAAACCAGTGTGGGAAGGGTTAAGAAAGGAATACGAGATAATATAAAAAATTAGACATAGAAATAGATCTGGAAGCAAAAAACAGTAAAACAAAATCAGTCAATTTAAGGACTGAGTGTTATGGTCAAGATTTACACACAAAAAACAACAGGATTTGAAAGCATAATACTCAAAACATATTCATATGGAAGACCAATGGCAAGATGGACAGAACACAGGTGGGAGAAAAACAAACAGCATAAAAGAGAAAATGTGGACACAAACAGGAAGGACACGTTTTAATGAAATATAAAGTACTGAAGAAGGCTGTCAACATGAAAGGCTGGGGGGAAAAATCAATGATTGATGACCACAGGATCCTTTTTGAATTGCCTCAGACTGCTCCACCCACCTTCCACCCTCACAATCTGATGTTACAATTATTCTCTCACCACCTGATTGCAGTGTTCTACTGAAGCTATGCCTGCACGACAATGACTACAACAAATCAAAATATTTGTATATGCAAAAAAGTATGGTTGGTTAAATATGCAGTTTTCAAATACATAAACAAATGGTAGCTCATAACTCAAAATGGTGTCATATGAGGGATAAATACATAACATACATAGTACAAAAACAGTATGTCCAACAGCTCCCCCCCCCCCTCTCCCAGGACTTTGATTTCTTCCCATCAGTATCATTCCACCAATACTCCACACTCACTCCCTCATCTGTCACCAATAGTATATCTTAGTGAGACCATCCTTGAATAACAAACTTAAATAAACAAGAATGTAACCTGAAAGGACAAAAAGATATACAAAGGATAAACTAGATATCAAATACATATATATATATATATATATATCTCAAGTGAATATCAAGAAATGTCTTGTGCTAATTAACCTGTAAGTATCACCAATACTCAATCTCCACATGTGCAGAGAAGCCAATGTCACACCTGATATGTTACTAACTAGTCATAAAATTCTTATTTTCTTTTACTAAACCAATTAAATACACATATTACACACACAACAGTGTATGTTATACATGCAATTAGTTGATTCAGTAGAAGATAGTAAGAATTTTGTAATTAGTTTCATTAATGTTATCAGATATTAAATGTTATATGTGCATGTAGCTGGTTTCATAAAACAAAATAAGTTTATTAAAACGAAGGAGTAAACAACTTCAAAATAGTCGTAAAATTCGGTTGCTACAGAAGCCTAAGGACTTATAACTGTGTCTTAAATACCCTTAACATTTTCATTAATATTATACTTGAATCCATGATTCTTCCTAGTTGTCTCAAAACCTCAACCAAGGCCTTGTTTTATGCCTTTCTGTTTTACTACTCCTTACCAATTTACATCACTACAATTTGCACTCTCTCATTTTCAGTGTAACATCCTTTGGTTGCATTATTAGCATTCATTTAAGCCTCTCTTGCTTACTGCAATATCACTTTCAATTTACAGCTACTTTTTCAAGACCACAACTGCAACATAAAACAAGGCTTTTTTGTACAGTACGACATTCACTTCACTCTGATACACAATCTCTAGGCTTCCTTCAAAGTAAATGACCAAATGCTCTCTCTTCTGAATACAAGAAGCAAGTAAGCAAGCATGCAAAACAAGCAAGTAAACAAACACAACACAAAATCACATACAATAATCAAGTATTCACAGTGTTAAGTACTAGGCTATGATCTGGGTTGTGACACTATTCAGTTTGGTAAAAATGTACCAATGTTTCAAATGACCTACCACCTATACCCTCAATGTGTACGACCCACATTCTATACCAAAGATGGTACCTCCCTACCAAAGTAAAAGACACCACATTCGATTACAGTAATGTTAAAGTTAGTACATATATTTATTAACCATAGGTTCCAATACAAGTGACGGTTTTGTGTCACCAGTGCCAATGCTTCTCTGCCATGCACTAACTGCAGTCCTGATGACAATGTACATTGCAACTGGAAGCAATGCCAAGGAACAACTTGTTCCAACAGTAAACCAACGGTCAAGAAGTTTTGGTCTCCAAGATCCACATTTTTGAAAAAATCTATTGAAAGCTGTCGTGAACCACTGCAGTCTGAATGCCTCAACTCGGAGGCCTGTGTTTTCTAAGAAGTATAAATATGGATGGTGGGAACAACTCTGAAACAGAACATTTCAATTAAATTAGCATGCAAATTGATGAATGACCAACACACACTAGTCAATCATATGAAACTCCATAAACATGATCACCCATTTCCCTTGATCCTGTTAACTTCTAAATGACCTGTTTTGTATTTAAATTTTCAGCATGGTGTATGAAAAAGTATCACTGAACAAAAAAATATACAACAATGAAATAAATTCTTGTGTAGTTAATATTGTTTTTTTTGCAGGATTGTTGCAAATTTTGTATGACAGTTATACACTTATTTCATTGTCTTGCTTATTAAGAGTTGAGTGTTGAACATGTAGATTTTACCTTGTTTAACATTTTGGCGCCGGAATTATTTTTTTAATTTTAGCACACCCTGTATACAAAATGTGAATAATACAGGAACCAAATATGTTAAAATTATGAAACAAACTGCATTTTGAAGAGAAAAAAAAAACGGAGAATATATACCATGTTTAAAATATTCAGTACCTATATTTGTTGAATAAATATATAAAATGCAACTTTAGAGGTTAGTGTTGCGGTACGACCACTGTAGTTGACATTAGGCGTCAAAAGGTTAAGCATATTGCTTGTATACTGACTAAAGTAACTCGAACTGTGCCTGTGCTAAAGTCCATCTCATGATCAGGTGTCACGTAGTACAGTCACGCGTGGCACAAGGGTCAAGACCATGAGGACACAATCCACCCTTGATTTTATCTCTCTTAATGAGAGCACACATTCCCGCTTGCGATGTCGTCCAGTGGAGACGCACTGATCAGCCAACAGGGTCCGTCTTCTGGCTCCTGAGTCCTCACCTTCTTGTAACTCACACTCTTCACATATAATAAAGTTCTGTACACTTGACACAGGGTTTATTATGAGTGCGAGAAACCTGCCCAACTCCATCTTAAACCGAGGTTTGAGCTCCGTCCCTCCTGGAACAACGTCTATGATACGTTCCCCACCAGGACCACACCAGATACAACAGAATTACTTAGTGTCAGAAGTGGGGTTAAGGCAACATGAACATGCACCTACGAGGAGGAGAGCAAGGGAGTCCAACATCACCCAAGAGGCACCCATGATTCAAGAGAGCCAATACTGCCAGTCCAGGGTTCAAGGGAGAGCCAAGAACAGGGCTGAGGCATACGCCATCAGGAGCAGCAACTCTGGAACATCAAACAGGCTAGGGTGAGTCTTTACTCAACTAATTCCTACTTACAGACCCTCCAAGTTCGAGTTCCCGATGTGCGGTGAACAGTGAAGTTTCTAGAATGAATGGAGACTTTACGAGTGTAGGGGAAGCCTTAAAGTTGGTTCAGCTGTTTAAAGGAAATAAGCAGGAGATTCTGGCATTCACTGAGAATGTAGATACTGCATTCTGGCCAAGAGGCCATTTTGTATAAACTCATGCTAACACACATTGAAGGAGAGCCAAGAATGGCCATCAGTCACAGGAACCTGCAAAACATTTATATAGAAAAATGAACCCTAGACTTCCAAGGGAGTCAATTCTTTAAGACCAGACAAGGGAAGGATGAAAAGGTAGCGGACTGGATGCACAAAATTCAGATCTTGGGGTTGCGGTTTCGCAAAGCTGCATTGTTAGATTGCAGTGAAGGGTCACAAGAGGGCATAATGGATTTGTCCAACTGCTTACGAATTTTCTTCATTCAAGGACTAGCCTCTGATCGAATTCAGAAGATAGTGTGAAGCCATAATTACCAAAATTTCAACAAGAGAGCTGAGACCGCCCTAGTGAAAGAGTGCCATAGCATCGAAGCAACAGAAATAATGGACAGAACGCATTTCCACATGTAGATGTAGTAACTGTGGAAAAGTGGGTCACTCAAGTCACGAGTGTTACTTGCAAAACAAAGTGGAAGCTCAAGTAAACCCTATTGTGGCTAGCAGATCTGGAGCCGTAGGCCAGGTTACCTGCTTCCAATGCGGCAAGAAAGGTCACATGGCCCAAAACTGTCAGAAACCTCCACAAGGAACGGAAAGTAATGATAACCAAAGGATGTCGGGAAACGAGGTGAGGCGGATGGACAGCAGCCGCCCGACTGTCTCCTTCCACTACTCAGTAGGGTGCGTGAATAGGGAACAGAGTGACTATATTACCTTGGAACTAGATGAGAAACAGGGATATAAGTTACATTTTTTATTAGACAGCAGAGCTGACATTAACCTAGTTAAGAGCTATAAATTGTTGGGGAAAGATGAGTTTGAGCCATAGGACAGGGTACACATACAGTGTGTACAAGAATTCATAATTGAGACCCATGGCAGCATAGAGACTTGGATATGGGAAGGAGGGATAGATATCCCCTATCGTTTACACCTAGTAAGTCAGCAAGTGGATTTAAAAGAGGATGGGATCCTAGGACGTTATTTTTTTAAACTAAGGCAGGCATGAATTTGCCACAAGGAACGTATCACACAAGTTGTTCCAGGAGGGAATGAACTTAAACCTCAGGTTAAGAAAGGGAGTTGGGCAGGTTGCTCGCACTCGTAATAATCCCCGTGTCAAGTGTACGGGAGTTTTGTTATATGTGAAAGGTGTGAGTTACAAGAAGGCAAAGACTCAGGAGCCAGAAGACAAACCCTGTTGGCTGATCTGTGCATCTCCACTGGACATCACAAGCAAGAATGTGCGCCCTCATTAAGAGAAATATACATAAAATCAAGGGTGGCTACTGTCCGGAGTCCTCATGGTCTTGACCCTTGTGCCGCGTGTGACCATAGTACATGACACCTGGTCAAGAGATGGTCTTTAGCATGGGCACAGTTCAAGTTATATTAGTAAGTATACAAGCAATACGCTTAGACAAGGTAAAATCTACATTTTAACACTCAACTCTTAAAAAAGCAAGACAACGAAATAAGCGTATGACTGCCATACAATATACGCAACAATCCTGCAGAAAAACAGTATTTATTAACTACACAACAACATGGCATTTTGTGGGAACTAAAACCAACATTATGTGGCATGTCTTAAAACCGCAGTAAATGTGCTTGTTGCCTGCATATACAAAATGAATTTTTATAGGCTCTTCTGATGTGTGTTCGTATACGTGAATGCACGTCATTTAAATGTTAGCATTGACTGATGTCCATATAAAATAACTGTATGATGCATATGGGCAGAAAAATCTGTCTGTCTTCCAAGTACATCAATGTGTTGTTGCTTGCATTCCACCCCAGTGTATTTAGCTGTCACTAAAAAAGGTAAAAACACAGAAACAACAAAAACAGCCCCAATAAAGTTCTGTCATTGTGTTATAATTACCTTGAACAAAGTGTCAAAGAAGAAAAGTGCACAATGCAGCAAACCCACAACAATCAAGAAGGTCAAAGAATCCATCATCATAATTCACAGCTTCATTAATTAGATTCCATCACCTCTTGATCTCCATTTTGTCCATGTGAGACGCCAGACATACACACTGTAACAATTAACAATTGTGCTGTTGAAGACTATCAACTGTGCAGCTGCAAGAATACAAGAATTATCTCATGGTGATATATTCCTCCCCTGAAGATTAAAATCTTCTGGAATGTCACACCATGTAGGTTGGTACATGTACTTATCTACAAAGTTTTACACTTCTCTCTAGTTACCACCATGACAATCTCAAAATTCCTATCCTTACATGCAAGACACCATATTACTTCCACAATCCACTTCATACAAGAAGATTATCACCTTAGAACCATTTTTGGTAAGAACATTACAATACACTGATCATTCAGAGAAGCACCTGAGAGTTTTATTTAACTGCCTAGTGTAACATGGGAACCTCAACGGCACAGTTGGTACACTGACTATGACAGGGGCTAGTGGGGTGAGGAATCATGCTTCAGTTCCCAGAAGTCAGAAGAGATTTAGATTTCCATAATATCCAAAATTGCCCGGGGCTCTATCCCTGAGGGTAAAGTGGCCAGGGTGTGAAGGTGACCACTCACCCCCATCGGGTATTGAGGTTGAATCAGTGGAGCTATAACACCATGCCCTCATCTACCTTCATAGCAACACACACACACACACACACACAACTTCAAATTTATATACTTAGTTAACATAAACCATTCTAATCAATCCAGCCAGCCCATGAATTTGAGTTTTATTTATGAGTATTATGTACTGTCCGTGTATGTTTCGCAATGCACATGAAACACCACGTAGTAAATCTTGAGTGCAGATAACTTGCTGGTGGGGCAGGTGCGATTTACCTGGAGGGACCAACAATGTCCATGGATGGGAGAGGGCGGCAGACTGGACGTAAGAAGAAATGGTGGTGGAGAGTGCGGTGGAAAAATTGGTGAGGCGGAGGGAAGTGCTGAACGCCACACACGGTAGTACAATAGACAGGGGAAAACACCACCTTTTGGCAGAGAAGTGGTGCTGCACTACACACGGCACGCAGTGTGAACTCTCAGACATCTTGACTGAGATGCGCAAGCAGGCCCCTATTTGTCTCCCTCCACAACAGCCCTTGCTCATAATGTTACCACTTGTCCTGTGTGGCTATCCTTCTAGGACTGCTTACAAACTTAAAATAGAGGCACCAAACTCCTCCAAAAATGGTAACTATTTATGTATTGACATGCATCACACTCAACAAGAATTAAATCATCATGAAAAGAATTACTTACAGACGACCAACGTTAGAAGTTTAAATGTTCATTTGATAATGCAATATGACAATAGGTAGTGAAAAAACATGTTAACTCCCAACCCACATACATCACTTGGTTGAGATTTCACCTTATTTACATATTAAATTAAGATACTTATCAAGCACGTTACAATTCATGTTTTCATTTTACATCGTGAAAAAGCACATGGGAACTACACAGTTTTGGGTTTTTTGTTGCCCAACATAACAGAAGTAACATGCAACGCACCAAAATAGGGGTTAAGCCTTTCACACTAAATTCACGCACTTTCGAAGTCAAGTATCTCCACAATGGAAGGCGGAATTGTCAACCATATAATCAAATCACTTCTCACCACTGGATAACCTCAAAGTGAGCCAGGATGAAGTGATTACAGTGAACAATCGTGAGAACATTTTTACATCTAGCACCTTGAAGAACGCTATATGCCATCAAACTGGCAGCAACAAAATTCCCACGATAATTAATGGAATAGTTAAGAATAGTGATATCCAAAAACACTCTAAAACTAAGTCCATGCCCCGACGTGCTAAACCTGATAAATCTATCAAATGTGATCATAAAGCTCATATAATTGGTGATAGTCATCTTAAAGGGTCTGCGCCTAAAATTAATCAGTATCTTAATACCAACTTTGTGGTTTCTAGTTTCATCAAACCTGGGGCCAATATCAAGCAAATAGTGCACTCTCAAGAAACGGAATTTAAGCATTTAGGGAAGGACATAATTGTGGTCAATGGAGGGTCAAATGACCTTGACAATAACACTGAAAAAAGAAAGAGTGCTTTAGTCCATATGCTACAATTTACTCAGAAATATACAAATACCAATATAATAATGGAAAACATCCTCTTAGACATGATCTTGCAATGAATTCTCAAATTAACCTTGAAATTTAGGACTTCAACAATAAACTAAGCAAAAGAGCTCAGTTATTTAGCCATGGTGATTTGGTGGAAATGAACTTTAATAGAAAGTATTTCACTAAGCATGGCCTCCACTTAAATAATGTGGGTAAAGAAGGACTAGCTAAAGTAATAGCCTCCCAAATTAACAAGATCATTAAGTGCAGTTCAAATGACAAGCCTGTAATTCCCCAACAATGGAAAGGTGAGTCTATTACTAAGAGCATTACTGTGAATACCACTCACATGTCTAATCGAAAAACTGCTGTGGATAAACCCTCAAAACTAGAATCTCCTTGAACTCAGATTCTGGACAGCCAACAGGAATTCACAGGATCTGAATGTAAATGTGAGGCCTCTAATAGGCAGAACAAAGCCACAATCTCAAGGAATAGTGATTTTTTATGGTGAATATTGATACTGACAGCTTAACTAACTCAAAAACCAATCTATCAAGTAAAAATGATTCTAAACAGTTATATATAAAACATGCTAAGAATGATTAAATAAATAACTGATTTATGATCTACCATCAAATATTAGGGGTTTAAAGGGCAAAATAAATGAGTTTCTGCTTTCACTATCTGCAGAAGCACCCCATTTGATCTGTTTCACTAAATATCACTTAAAAGACTATGAATTAGTTAATACACATATTCCCAAATATAAATTAGGTGCCAACTATTGTAGGAAGAATTTAAAACAGGGGGGCATATGTATTTACGTCCGAGAGTCTTTAAAATTCAATAATATTGATTTACTAAAATATAGCAAGGAACAAGATATAGAAATAGCCACAATTCAACTTAATATTCAGAAAAGAAAAGTAATTATTATATGTATTTATAGGGCTCCATGTGGTAATTTTGAATGCTTTCTCAATAAACTAGAAATTATACTTAATTCTCTTCATATACATAACTCAGAATTCATTATATGTGGTGATATAAATATTAACTATTTAGAATCCAATAATAAAAAGAATCAACTAGACAATCTTTTAGGTACTTATAATCAATTGAAACTGTTTTTTTTTTCTACAAAAATAGTCAGCAATTCTGTTACACTAGTCGATAATATATTTATTGATAAAAGAAGGAGTTATATTATCAAACCTTGCTCGAATGGACTTTCGGATCATGATGGGCAAATTCTGACACTATTTAACTTACCTAAATCATATAATAGTATATAATACGTTCATACTAGAAGATTTGATAATAATACTATTGCTGACTTTCAACTACAGTTAAGCTATGAACAATGGGATAATGTATTTGGGAACAACAATGTCAATTAAATATTTAATAATTTTCTTAATACCTACCTAAGGTGCTATTACTCCAGCTTCCCAAAAAAAGTAACTAAAACCCAAAATAATTATAAACATTTGATAACAACTGGGATTAAGGTATCCTGTAGGAGCAAAAGGGAACTCTTACTCTTATGTAGGCACAGTAATGATCCAAACCTCAAAACATATTATAAAAGGTATTGTACACTTCTTTCTAATGTAATTCTTTCTGCTAAAAAAATTACACTGTAATAAAATTATTCTCAATTCCAACAATAGAATGATACCTGGAAAATTATAAATCATGAAAATGGGAAACCCTACCTCTGTAAAAATACAATATCTTTGAGGATAGATAACAAAGACATAACTAATCAAAACACAACTGCCAATATATTTAATAGCTATTTCTTATCTATTGCTGAATCACTTAATTCAGGAAATAATAAACATACTAACATAAAAGAACCTAACCCAATAAGCTATCTAACAAATTGCTTCCACCGACCTTTACCCAAAATAAGCTGGTATTATGCATACATCTATGAAAATGAAAAGATTATTAAATCCTTAAAATCCAAAATTCCAGTGGATATGATGAAATTTCTACTCGAATACTAAAATTAAGTGCACCATACGTTATATCCTCGCTTACATATATCTGCAATGCAATTTTAAATACAGGTATATTTCCTGATAGGTTAAAATACGCCATTAATAAACCAATTTTTGAAAAAGGTGATGATCCAGACACAACTAATTATAGGCCAATATATTTGCTTACCTCCTTTTCAAAAGTTATAAAAAAATTATATATGAAGTCTTCTTGACCATACAACTACTAATTTTATTTTAGTTAATGAAAAATAAGGATTTAGAACTTGGTACTCAACTGAACAAGCCTCCTTTTCGTTAATAAATACCACTTTAACCGCTATGAACAATAATTTAAAAATTGGAGGTATCTTCTGTGACTTTCAAAAAACTTTTGATTGCGTGAATCACAAAATACTATTGGATAAACTAGAATTCTACAGCATTGAAGAAAAAATTAAAACACTAATCGAATCCTATTTAACCTGCAGATATCAGAAAGTAATACTTAATAATAATATGAATACTAATAGCTCTTCGAAATGGGAATTGATAAAAAATGGTGTACCTCAAGGTTCAATTCTTGGCCCCGTTTTTTCTTCGTTATATAAATGACCTGCCAAAATTAATTATAAACAATAATAGTATGGTTCTCTTCACTGACAATAGCAGTCTATTAATAACTGATTCTAACGATTCAGATTTTAATATTGATATCAATCAATTTTTCCGCAACATAATCTCTTGGTTTAACAGCAATTTACTCATACTGTACTTCAATAAAACCCACTACGTGGAATTTAGAACCAAAAATTATCAGGTTAAAACTAAAGTTAAATATGAACACAAATATATTTCATATTCCACTGAGACTAAATTTTGGGGACTAATTATCAATGAGACAGTCTTGTAACCACCATATAGACCAGATCGCAACCAAATTATTCTCTGCTTGTTAATGCTTTAAGAAATCTAAAACATATTGTACCCCAATATACACTAAGAACTATTTATTATGCTTATACACATTCCATTTTAAGTTAAGGCATAATTTTCTGGAGAAGATCTTCCAATGTTAATAAATTATTTATTTTACAAAAGAAAACTGTTAGAATCATACCTAACACTGGAGTAAGGGTATTTTGTAGGGAAGATTTTAAAAACATTGAAATTATGACATATTCCCAAAAATTTTTCTAATTTTATTTACAGTTAAAAACAAACACTTATTCACCTCAAACAGGGAAATACATAAATACAAAACCATGAACAACACATATCTACATCTACCAACTGTAAATATAACCAAATTCTATAAAGGACCTTATATATCGGGTACTAAAAATCACTTAGCACGACATAAAAATCTTGGTCAATGATATGAAATACTTCAAATTATCTCTCAAGAGATTTTTATATCATCCTTTATATTCAATTGAATATAATGAAGCCAAGGACATGCAAATCCTACTATACGGACTGTGACTTTTAAACTTATTTATTGTATTATCTTATGCAATCTTTTAATGTTTTGTGTATAATGTTAATTTATGTAAGGTATTACTGTTGTTGATAAGTATTCTTTTTAACCTGATATTAGTTATACCAATTTGTAAGTTTCCTGAAGATGCACATTGTACGTGACTTTTTCCACTTCCATAGTATGTACATAAATGGGATGTATGGACCTAAATTAAACTAAAAAATAAACAAATCGAGTTTCCTGTTGGCAAGCCCGTTTCCGATATGGTTGCTTTCATTGTGCCGACTTTTACGTTCCAAATGAAGTAGGTATATTCCACTACCTTCCACACACAGTCGTAAATCTAGCGTCAGTTGAAAATAAAGGAATGTTTACAGAGGTTACAGTTAAAACAATCCTGCACCTCAACCACGAAGAGTGATATCCGGCTACCCGCCAGACACGTGCAAGTCGCTGAGCTACAATAGCTGACTTGAGAATTTTAAGTATAAAACACAGACCTACCAAACACCAGCAACATTCCCCAATCGTACGTTAGATTACAGAGTAACAACCCATCGACTTCAGTTAACTTATTTCTAGATATGACAGCTTGCCAACTAAAGAGCATGGATCAGCACTAAAGTGTCACAGACCGTAACGGCACAGTACCGAAATTTAAAATGTACTTGGAAAAAGAGTGCAACAATGTCGCAGTCTGCCAAGTTTGGCGCTACAGTCGCTCCTCAACGGAGAGCAAGTCTCCCGAAACACGGTGTTCCACAGGGATCAGTTTTAAGTTTCTTACGTCAAACACGGTGTTCCACAAGGATCAATTTTAAGTTTCTTATGTCAAAAACTTTTCATGGAAAATATTAACAAATGTTACTTACTAATTATACTGATTAATATTTACCAATTATAATCTCAAAGATTTTAAAAATGTTGAATGTTTGAATCCTTAAATGAATGGTTCAAGGCCATTCGACTCTCACAGGCCGCGCGAAAACCTTTTAGGCGCGCACCTCCCTCCAACCTCAGGGTATCCGATTATTTTCGCGGACTCCCTTCAATCAATCATTCTTCGACAGACACAAAGACCATAGGGGGTTCAGGCGAGTATTACACTATCAAAGATCTGTGACAAGCATTATGGAATATTTCGTGAAACATATACAATTAAGAAAAAGATTCTATTTATGGTACATTATGTCAAGGTTTTAATCAAATTTGTAAGGCGATGGGCCAATGTCTGCTCCATACCCGTCCAAAAGTATACGCGCAATCATGAAAATTGTTTTAAAGAATACAGAAAAAGAAACTTATTTTGTCTACAAATTAAATAGGCACACGTGAAATGAAAGTGACCCATTAAGCCTTAACGAAGGAATTACAATGTAAAGATATGAAGTACAGCATCTGGTAGTTCAGAATAAATGACGATACATTTCAGTTCATTGTGCCAAAAGTGTCACGCTTTTTTGCAAAACAAAGATTTACCAGCATTTATTGAATAATAACAACGCGTACAATGTAATGCTGGTATGTAACACAACTTCCATCTTTCATTTCGTTTTTAAGAATCTATAAAAGGAATGCCGAAGGAATTGTTTACTTTAAACTTTTCCTAGACAATTTTTAATTACTCTATGCTTCGGTAGGCGCAAATATCATAGGGGCTACCCTGTTAATGGACAGTGGGTGTTTGGCGGTGTTGGGCGCGAGTCCGGTAAAACGTTTCTCGTTCCCGTTCCGGACAGAACCGCCGACACTTTGATGGCCGTAATAGATGCTTGGATCGAACCCGGCACTACGGTCATCAGTGATTGCTGCGAAGCGTACCGCGATCTCGACGCGGAATGTTACATTCACCGCACCTTTAACCACAGCAATGGCTTTGTTTACGAGCGCTCAGGCGCCCACACAAGCACTATAATGAGCATGTGACTCATGTGAATGATTTTCTGAGCCCTTACAACAGGAAGGGGGACTACGTACACCTGGCTCATTACATGTTCGCGGCGAGGTGCAGGGCAGAGAAAATGGACAAATCCACAAAGTTTCTTCGTCTCATCGCCACAAGGGACTGGATGATCTGTGGGAGCGAAAACAGATCATCTAGTATAGCGATAGATGATCTGTGATAGCGAATGTCCAACCCCTTCTGAATTTCGTCTGCCACCCGCTTTCACTACGTCTCCAACAACACATACCGTGTCGTGTTTTGGCACACTTGCGTACCTTTCAGGAACGACCGTAGCGCCACACTCGGCAGACTGCGACATCGTTCCAATCCTTTTCCAAGTACGAGAAGTTCCAAACCCGGAACAACTATAATGCACAGAGATTAGCACTTCCACTCTACCACGGCAAACGTACATAACAAATCACAAAGCGTGCCTGCGATGGTCTAAGTGAATTCACAACGACTCTCTCAGCGTTTTAATGCCGTACCTTGCGAAACATAAGGCCTTCACCAGACAATAGGATGTGGAACATGTCAAAAGCATATATAACATATGAAATTATTAGTGTAAGAATTTACAGTCATATAAGTCAGTAACACATATCATCTGCACATGCACTCCCATAAGAAAAAGGAAATAACTTTACGTGTTTGTAATAGCTCCAGATAGTTTTCCTGTTGATAGGGACGAATATTTACCACGATATTTACAACACTGACTTCTCCGGTCTAAGTCTCTAGTACACAGATTACTACTTGTAGTACATTCATGAGCTACCCAGCGTTCGTATAATATATTTTGTACCGTTAATACACAACATACATAAATGTTTTTGTGGAAGAGGATGTTAATATAATGTATAACAACTTTATTAATACTTACATTAGAATATTTTACACAAGCTCTCCCTTAAAAAAGGAAAATAATTTAAAAAATTTAAAACCATGGTTAACTAAAGTTATAAAAATGTCATGTTTAAATAAAAGAAGACTTTATTTGAAATGTAGAAATAGCGATAGCCCTACTTTAAAACACATTATAAGAGATATTGTCGGATATTATCTAAAGTTATTATTATAGCGAAAAGATCGTATTATAATAATCTAACATTAAATACTGATAATAAACAAAAACTACATGGAGTATAATACAAAAAATTACAAATAACACAAAAACCCTACACCCTAATAGACCTATAGAAATAAACGTTAATGGAATATCCTCCACTAATTCAATAGGCATAGCAAATGCCTTTAATGACTACATCACATCAGTGGCGGATAATCTTATACCTAAAAACTGCTCTAAGATAAATATCGTAAATAACAATGATCCGATGACTTATCTACGACGGAGTTTTAAACATTGTCATTCTCAGATAAATTTGGATGGTGTTACTACACACGAGATTAATAAAGTAATAAACTCTCTGAAAAATAAAACCTCTCATGAGTATGATGAAATTTCAAATAAAATCCTGAAGGTTAGCGCCCCTTATATACTATCCCCACTAACGTACATATTTAATAAGGTGCTATCATCATGAATATTTCCAAACAGATTAAAATATTCTGAAATACAACCGTTATATCAAAAGGGTGAAAAGACAGAAATAGCAAATTATCGACCTATTTCACTCTTATCTTCCTTCTCAGAAATTATTGAAAAAATCGTATATAAAAGATTGAACTGTTTTCTGGTTGAAAACAATATACTAACAAAAGAACAATTTGGTTTCAGAGAGAATTCTACTACAGACATGGCTACATATGCTTTATTAAATAACATCCAACTATCCTTTAAAAAAAAAGAACTTGTGGGTGGAATATTCTGTGATCTCCAAAAGGCTTTTGATTGTGTAAATCATGACGTACTCTTGCAAAAATTGAAATACTATGGAATCACAGATGTAGCTTTTAAATTATTGAAATCGTACTTAAGTAACAGATACCAAAGAACAGTGATTAAAGCAAATAATTTAAATAAATCATTTTCATCATGGAAAATTATTAAATGCGGGGTTCCGCAGGGATCGGTGTTAGGGCCTTTGCTTTTTCTAATATATATTAATGATCTTCCAGTATCAATAAGTAAAACAGCTAAATCAGTACTATTTGCAGATGATACAAATATTACCGTAACAAATGAAAACAAGACAGAATTTAGACATACTCTTCAACTAGCAATGATAGAAATAAATAACTGGTTTCAATCTAATCGTTTAACCCTAAATTATGAAAAAACTCACCCTTTACATTTTGTAACAAAAAAACAAGCTGAAATACAACAGCAGATAGTAATCTCAAATACAGTAACCAAAAATATCAGTAGTGCCAGGTTTCTAAGCCTAGTAATTGATACTACTTTATCATGGAAAGATTATATTACTGAAATAATACCGAAACTAAATAAAGCCTGTTATATTGTTAGAACGCTTACTTTCTTAAGATCACCAGAAGTACTATGAATGGTTTACTTTTCTTATTTTCAGTCAGTTATATCATACGGTATTATATTTTGGGGTAACTCCCATCACAGTGTTAAAATATTTAAAATTCAAAAACGAATAATACGAATTATCACAAATTCCAATAGATATGATACATGTCGTCCACTATTTAAACAGCTTGGAATATTACCTATTCCATCACAGTATATTTTCTCCATTCTTCTTTTTGTAGTAAAAAATAAGAATTTATTTCAACTAATTTCACAAGTTACATACTAGATCAAATGATAATTTGCACTTATTATCAACAAGTTTTAACACTGGTTCAGAGGGGTGTTACATATTCTGGATCCAAAATTTATAACCGCCTACTGACACAATTCAAACAACTTTCGACTAATGTAGTTCTGTTTAAAACTGCGCTGAAGAAATTCCTCCTTCACTATGTTTTTTATAGTATTGATGAATATTATCAACAAAATTATAATGATTATGCTTGTTAGC
>Ga0136643_10006559_pt1 | contig 16685 bp, 9 predicted proteins | sample TergutLab28metaG_FD_96883 | JGI IMG/M metagenome (GOLD analysis project Ga0136643, IMG submission 96883) | Labiotermes labralis P1 segment gut microbial communities from Petit-Saut dam, French Guiana - Lab288 P1 (version 3) (version 3) | ecosystem: Host-associated > Arthropoda: Insects >... | reverse complement strand
GAAACATGTAGAGAGTGAATGACGACTACCCATGAAAATAAAGGATAGTCTACAAGTGACATCGTGTTGGTTATTTTAAAGAATTACAATGATGCACGGAACAATGAATGTAAAATTTATCAACATGATCTTAATGCGGGATCATTGGAACTTCAGTTTCTTCGGCCGAGGTGATGTCTCACCAACCCATTCAGGACTCTGTCACTTTGTTTCGGGGTCATACGCAAAACATCAGTTCTCGTCTCCCGTAATAATGTTGTTAAAAAAATTTTGTCTGCATCGGCCATCGCGATAATGTCTTGGCAAGATGTTACTCGACTTTCCCTTTGCTCAGGTGTCAAAGAGTGTAGAACAAAGCGTGCACACAACTTTCTCTTTCCCAGATCATCTTTCATAATCCGAAGAACTACTGTCTTGGGGATGTTCAAATTCTGCTATCATTCTTGATGCGATTCAACGGTCATTTTTTGACCAAATCACCAACAGCAGCAATGTTCATCTCAGTTCGAATCGATTTTGGACGGCCATCTCTCTTGTTATCTTCTACCAGCTCCCTTTCGTCTCGAAATCGGGAATACCACCTAAAAACGTTTGATCGGTTCAGAGCCTCATTCCCATAAGCCTTTTGCACCAATACTAGTGTTTCTCTTCATTTCCGCCATCCATGACGTATAAAGAAAACTGACTTTACAAGACAAGTTATAACTCGTACACTGTCGTAGATAAATTAAACTCGGTGTGTGAACGGATGTTGGTTGATAGTACTTAGTGGGTTGGCTGATAGACCGCTGTAATTCTGTTACTAATAAAATCAGTCCTAAAACTTACGGATCGCACTGTGTACGTGTCATCAAGAAGTACAGCCTTTGCGACATATGCAATTAAAGGACATATTGCGACATATGCAATTAAAGGACATATAAACCCTCACCAAAAAGTGTGGCCTTTTAATATCAAAACTTGCTGCTAACGAAAGTCGTTCGTAATATGACAGTCTATTCATAAATACAAACATACTGCAGGCAAATTTGAAACTGCAGTCAACGTGCAGGAATTAATGGACGTGAAATGCTGAGTATTAAAATAATTTAAGTACCGCTTGTATTCAAGAGTTTTATTTACATATTTTACAGGCCTATTTTGTGTGTATATATATATATATATACTGATGTGGAACTCATTAACATTGGTATGTGACACTGAGGGTGACCTTGTGAGGGTCTAAAAGTTATTAATAACAATTAAGATTATTTTGTGTTAATACAAGCAACTGCAATTGATAGTGTGCGATTTGATGTTTTACTTCAGTGAAGAGCCGTAGTGTACTTGTGTTTCTGTAGGTTGTAGCACTTTGTTGTCACCTGACAGGTGCTCTCAATTTTAGGAGAATTTTACTGCTTCCATCCTCAACTGGTAAATAAATTCCCCGAATTTTTTTCAAACAGAATTTTCAGTACCGTCTTCTAAATAGCCCGCAAATTTTCCCAGCTCTGAGGCGGAACAACCCAGTCCATGTCGTGACGTCACATTTATTAAAGATCCGTTTCAGTTACAGTTGAATGATGGTCGAACAAGGTAAACAATTTTCCATTGATAACATCGTAATTTATTGTTACTGCCACATGTATCGACCAATGATGCTGATTATCAGGTATATCTCAGGGATTTATGAGAATAAATTGCATAAATTGCTACATTTCTCTTTGTTTTACAATTCAGTATTATCGTAGAACATACACGGTGCAAGTTGAATAAATTTAAAATTCATTTTAACGTTGCTCTCTGGTCTACGTCTCTGAATTCGAAGTGGATATTCCTTCACACTTCCCCACCAAACACTTAAGAATATCTTCCTTCTCATTCACTCATGCGCGGCTTTAAAATGGAAGACACAGGCAGTATATTCTTTTTCCAGAATTACTAACCACTACCAGAGTATACGGTGTCATAACTGTAGCTACCACCAAAAAAGAGGAGAAGACGTGGTGGTGTCGTCACAGGCATGAAAACCTTACATGTTATGTATCAATTGCTACCTTGCAAAAACTTAAGTTTCCATCTTATATATGAACGGATACCCTACAAACTTGGGTCTCCATCTTATTTGGAAAACATCCAGATTTTGTTCCTTGGTCTTTTTATGTTTAAGTACCAGCACGTTACCAGTAAATGTCGAAAAAATTTTGAACTGAATTCTATTGCAAATAACAGTAACATGACCTAGTAACTGGTGTCCATGCTTACGTAAACCACAGTTACACCTTTGCTCAGGCCACAGGTAACACAAAGCGGAGATACTTTGGGATGGTGTGGACAATAACTATGACGAATTTTTAAAATCTAGCACAGTATAAAAAGAAAGGAACTGTTCAGTTTCGTACTGCAGACCCAACAGAAAACACCTAAACGTATAAAATTTACTTCTTATTTTTACTAATGCTTATGTTTTGCCCGGCTGTTATAGCAATGTGCGAATATTGCGGCAGTGGGATTGGATAAAATTAAATACTTGTTAGTGAATATTACGTAGAAGTATAGACTGATCAATTGAGAAGTTATTGATTTTTGTTTGTTTCATAGCCTCAACACACAGACTGAAATATCCGAAGAAATGCACAGGACTTCATTTTGACTCTTTCATTTGTTTGTATGTTTAAAACTTCAATTTCTACCGCACAGAAAATATCATGCAGTCTCGTTCAGAAACCAATCAGAATAATCGCTCTGTATTTTAGAATCTTGCGAAACATAAATAAATTCTTTGGTAAAGGAGCAAAATTTCGTATTATTGAAGTAAGAGGTACAAATAATGTCCATATTGCTTTAGCAGCTTAAGAATATGTTAACTACACGCAGTAACAGGCTGTAGCAGCTCCACCCAATGGTCAGCGCATACAATATCGAAAAAAAGAGGAAGTGATGGACGACCTGGCCACATGCACAGGGTCAGTTCGAGCTCAAATTTACGCGCAGTACATAACAACAGTATTCCCACATAACAAGGGATATGAAGTATGCAGATGTGACGTAGTATGGGATAATAAAAAAAAAACTCACAAGCCCATAATTATTTTAATTTTGATAAAAGCTTACGTCATCACGTTAATGTTCACCGGTTTGCACGATACGACGCACAGTCTAAGCACTTTACATTACACGCCGGACGACTGGATGTAATGTAACTTCTGCGAATGTCACCTTGCGCAGGTATCACACTGTAAGCCATTTTGTCGCAGTCCAGACAACTAAAGCATGGTGCATCCTCAGGCTGTGGATAGAGAAGTTGCGCAAAAGATATTGGGGGAGGAGGGGGGCTAAAAAAGATGTGACTGCCCTCTAGCGTGGGTTTGGGCTATGGGTTAACAAATCCTTACCATAAAAACCGCACGTTATGAAATATTACATTGATCCTCGCAGCTGGTCTTATTATGTGAACGAAGGTGTGGGTATGAACTGGATTCATGTGGATTGGGTAATGAGCCCGGTAACGAAACTTCGGAATCAGCAGCTGTCGATAGGCTTCTTGATTGGCTGAAGAACTTGCAGGTTACAAGAGAGGCTCTGGTCCTTGGTCAGATTTATGTCAAACATTTTTCGTTTGAAGAACTGCCAGCACCAAACACGCCAGTCATTGATTATATAATGAATATTTCGTTGTCCTAAAAAAAAAGCCTTTCCAACTGCATCGGTTGTCTTTATCGTTGCACCGTGCATTTTGTAGTTTAAGTAAAACACCAACAAATGCAAATATATAGTCTTTAATAACCTAAAATTTACATTAAAACACTTAAAACGCTCCTACATGTTTCGATCATACGATCATCCTCAGGGAGCATACGTTGTTCCTTGCTAAAGTTATAGTTTAAAACACTCTGTGATTTACTTCGTTATATTAATTTGGTGCTGCGGCAGCATGTCTGTACGTAAAAATAAATTTACTAAATAGATTGTTAAGGCAATATGGCAATAATTCAATGTAGTAAGAATAATTATTATACACATATAATTAGGCAATGCTGGGTAGAGCTTGAGTTGTGCTTACCGTACATCGATTACATATCGCTCGTGAAACGGCCATTTTTCGTAACCTACACATTTCGTCAAACTGAGATTCCCGCATCACTAGACAGCTCGGGACAAACACACCTCCTCTCAAAATGTTGTGCTCATAAAAAGAAAATATTTTCGCAAAAACGTAACATGCTTAACTGCTGGTCTGTTGAGGATCGGTCAAGTTGCTGTGAAGTTGTGTCTGTGAGTTACGACAGATTGGTGGTACAGGAGAGTTATATGGTGACTGGGCTCGGTGGTTCGGAAGAAATACTGAAATAGCCGTAGCCGAACTCAATTGACTTTTCCAGAATTTGCGGGGGGAGGGGGGAGGAGGAAGAGTAGGGGAATTAATGAAGAAGAAATAGATTATAATTTTGTTATTTATTGTCCGTCGTACACAACAATGTGGTGCAAAGTTAAGTTATGCAACATTTAATAAAGCTACATGTTTCAAACCCTTGGGCTCATCTTCAGGCTTATAAAATACGGTATCATACAAGATACAGACGTACCTCGTAGGATACCGTATTTTATAAGCCTGAAGATGACCCCAAGGGATTGAAACATGTAGCTTTGTTAATTGTTGCATAACTTACCTTTGCACCACAGTGTTGCATACGACGGACAATAAATAACAAAATTGTTATATTGGCACAACGGGATGGAAAACCCTCAATTTAAAATAGATTATACTTCGTAGTAACTACTAAACAAAACCGATAATTGATAGAATTAAAATTAAACGTTTTTAGATTTCTATTTATAAATTGCTTGACTGAGTTATTAGAAAAACTAATACAGTGTTGGTCTGTGCTTGAAGTTAGTAGATGGAGAAATGCTACCGAGAATTGGAGCCAGTATTAATAAGAGTATGTAAAGAGCGGAAGGTGTGTGACAGCCCTCTTCAACAAGGGATAAAAAAACTTGACAGGGAAACAAGAGAAAAGATTGTTGTAAGATGGCAGATCGAATATCTTGAGCCTGTTCTCAGACACTATTTCAGTTTGGGTTTACGGAGCTTCAAATACTCTGAACATACTCTGAACATACTCTGAACATACTCTGAACATACTCTGAACATACTCTGAACATACTCTGAACATACTCTGAACATGGTTACCAACCGCACGGAGCAAGACAAACTTAAACCCATAAGAAAATATGAATTTTCGCCGTCATAAGAATGTTAAACTTCAAGTATGCAGAACAGTCTTCCATCATGAGAATTTGTGTTGTTTTTACACAAATTTCAACGTTTCGGGTGAATCCGCTGCTTCCATTTCAGGCCAAAATTGTAGTTCATTTTTCCATCCTGAAGATGAAGGCAGTATATTACTCTGATATTGTCGCACCTGTATACAAGTTTACACTACGCCACTTCCCAAAAGGCAGTACTTTTAATTACCTGAAAACGGTGTTTTTAGCCTTGATTTTATAACAATGTTTTACAGCAAAACTGGGCGTGGATAATTGACAATAAAAGAATCTTCCAGGAACTGAAGTTATTGCTTGTAGAAAGGGACAAGAAATTCAGAGAATTTAATCAACGTCAAATGATGACTTGCTGTCGTAGCTTTATGAATCTCTGGGAAGTCTGTGTACGGAGCTCCACATGTAACCAGCGTCAAGTACAATGAAGGGGAGTGATTGTAATTTATTGTCATTGTCGCTCTTTAGTATGTGTGTGAAGAGGGAGAAAGTGAGGAGGATTATGGAAAAAAATACGTACTGAGGAACTTCAAAACTTATACTCTTCAATTAATATTACAGAAGGGAATCAAATCAAACATGATGAGATTGATGAACTTTTAGCACGCATTAGATTAGAGAAATATGAATAGGGCTTTTGTTGGGAAACCTGAAGTTTAGAGGCCGTTTGCAAAACCAAATAATAGACGGAAGGATAACATTAAAATGAATCTTAGAGGAAGACGCTGTGATGGCTGGACTGGAAGGCTGGCTTGCGATGAGAAACAATGGAGGATTCTTGTACATTGTGAGCATAATTTTATATAAGTTCCATTATAGGTAGATGTAGATCAGAAGTGCAGAATTTATTCAACACTTAACATTTACAGGCTTCTAAAGAAGGGCATCGCTCCATACCAGATTGTCTGTACATCTCTCTATTCTTTGGTCCTACCAAGACAACATTTGACGTATGCCAAATTAAGTACTTCAGATTCCTGAAACTGTACTCTTCTTGCTTAATACAGTCTAAAAGCTTCATTTATATGTCTTCACACCAAAAGTATTGAGGCATGTCTCGATCTCGCCAGCACAGTCTAATGTGCTATTTACCAGAAGAGCTGATTTCACTGAGGTAATTAATATAGTGTCAGAAAACAAGATTCACCAAAATCACGATACAACGAACAACTCCATGGAGCAGAGTCCTTTAGAATCTAACAGCTGCTCAATTAGTCAATAAGATCTCTGCCTTTTATGTAATCCAAAAATTACTGTCATGCTCACAATATGTTTCTCTACTGAAAGATATGGATGCAATCCTCAACTTGCAAATCTCTTTCTCTAGATCGATTTTAATACCTTTCTTCCATCTATGCCTAGTTCTTCCAAGTCGCTCTTCCCCTTCAGATGTCCCTACTACCATATATGCACTTCCCATCTCTCTGTTGTTTGCTGCATGACTTCATTTTATTCAAATTTATTTGATCATATTAACTTCTGCAGTGTGTTACAACGAAGCTGTGAAGGTCTTAAACCATAACAGATGATGGGAGGTTGTAGTTTGGCAGAGCTGTCAGTGTATCACCCTATGTAGAGAATGAGTGGCGTAGTTTAATGAAGGTGTCAGTGTATCAACATATATAGATGATGAATGATGTAGTTTAATGAACGCGTCGGAGTCTCAGCCTACATAGATGTTGCCTTGTGTAGTTCAGTGCAACAGGTAGTGTCTTAAACAAAATAGGTTGTGATTGGTGTAGTTTAGTGACGGTGTCAATGTCTCACCCTACACAGATGTTGAATTGTGTAGTTTAAAAAAGGTGTCGTTGTCTCAACACATAGAGATGGGGAGTAGTTTAATGAAGGTGTCAGTGTCTCGACCTATGTAGAAATTGACTGTTGTAGTTCATTGCAACAAGTAATGTCTTAAATAATGTAGGTTGTATTTGTAGTTTATTGAACGTGTCAGTGTCTCAACGTATGTAGATGTTGACTGGTGTAGTTCGGTGCAACAGGTAGTGTCTTAAACAATGTCGGTTGTAATTGGTGTATGCTAGTGAAGTTGTCAATGTCTTAAACTACACAGACGTTAAATGGTGTATTTTAAAAAAGGTGTCGATGTCTCAACATATATAGAGGGGGAGTAATTCAATAAAGGTGTCAGTGTCTCAACCTACGGGGATGTTGACTGGTGTAGTTCATTGCAACAGGTAGTGTCTCATAACAAAGGTTGTAATTGGTGCAGTTTAGTGAAGGTGTCAGTTTATCTCAGCATATGTAGATGATGACTGGAGTAGTTCATCGCGATAGGTAGAGTCTTAAATAGTACAGGGTGTAAAATAATGTAGTTTTAATGAAAGTGTCTCTGTCTCAACCTAAGTAGACGCTGGCTGATTTAGTTCCTTGCTACAGGTAGTATCATAATGAATATGGGTCATAATTGGTGTAGTTTGATGAAGGTGTCAGTGTCTCAACCTTCACAGATTGTGAGTGGTGTAATTTAATGAAGGTATCAGTGTTTTAACATATGTAGAAAGTGTCTGGTGTAGTTTAATCGAGGTGCCAGTGTTTTAACATACATAGAAAATATCTGGTGTAGTTTAATAGAAGTGTCAGTGTTTTAATATATATAGAAAATGTCTGGTGTAGTTCAGTCGAGGTGTCAGTGTTTTAACATACATAAAAAGTCTGGTTTAGTTTTATCGAGGTATCAGTGTTTTAATATACATAGAAAATGTCTGGTGTAGTTTAATCGAGGTGCCAGTGTTTTAACATACGTAGGAAATGTCTGGTTTAGTTAATGGTGACTGCTGCAGATGTGAAGCTATCAGTATCGCGGAATATATAGTTGGTGGTTCGTGAATGATGATGCAGAAAAGAGATCTTGAACGTAGGTGTTGTGGTATAATTGCCCGGAATTTTCTTAGAGGCGCTGAGGGAAACAACAACAGTCTCAGGAAAGTCAGTTTCCCGGTCATAATTCGAACAGACCATCTGCCGAATATAAGCCCATGGTGTTACCGATATATTAATCACCCTTCTGAATTATAGTATTAGTAACAAGGAGTTCTTGAAGCCCTTTATATCTACAGACTATAATATCGTTACTTTTATTTAGGATAAAAACAATCTGTAAATTATTTTGAATGAGTAATTATTTCAGTTGTTTTATAAATAACAGAATTTATATTTTTATTTCTTTGTAGACTATTCATCACCACATTCTTCATAATCTAGCTAACATGGAGATGGCCCACTGGTTGACCCGTTCCGGTCTCACACATCTATAAGTCTCTTTAATGGTCTCCCCTGGATCTTTCTGCCTGTTGGTCTGTAGTTTTTTTTTATTAGTATTTTCGTTATTCTATTACGGGGCCTTTTGTTTACATTCTATTTTTTTTCAATTCCGATCATCCATCCGACACTAAATGTCACAGAAGGGAATGCTGTGTGTTCTGGCTAACAGAGTTGAAGTTCATGTCAAAGGTTAGAAGAAGAATTGCTACAAAACAGGAGAAGGAAGCACCACACAGGAACTCAATTTCGAAGTGGATGAAGAGATTCAAACTGACTAATTCTGCTATAGACAGGCTGTGAAGTGGAAGGCCGGGGTTATACGGGGAGACTGTGGCTTATGTATGAGAAGCTTTATGCAGAATCTGCGGATATAAATAAATTGACATTACTGGAGCAATATACTGCTAATAAAACTGCGCACAAAATTGCATCAGATGCCTTATAAGGATCAACTGCCTAAAATATTGCGGGAAGTGGGCTACCATAGTTAATTACTATTGAAAAAGTTGGAAAATGCGCCATATTTCTTCATCAAGGAAAGATAACAGTCAAGGAGTGAAGTATCATTTCAAACTTCTTCAATAAACTGGCGAAATAAACGTAATGACCCTTGATAGTCCTCTTCCCGCAATACTTGTTGCAATCGATCCTAATAAGGCCCCCGATCTAATTTTACTCTGAGAATTTTGTACTCTTTTGTTTTAGCAGTGTATTGTTCCATTAATGCCCATATATTTTCATCCGTGGGCTTTGCACAAAGCTGCTTCTACAGTCTTCCTATAGATCTGGGCCTCCACTTCGGATCCTGTCAGTCTCAGAATTACCCTCTTTGCATGTCTTCATTCACTTCGAAATTGAATTCCTGTGTGGTGCTTCTTTCTCCTCTTTTGTAGCAATTCTTCTTCTTACCTTTGACATGAATTTCAACTTTGTTAGCCAGAACACACAGTCTTCCATTCTGTGCCATTTAGCATAGGGTACAGCGTAAGGTAATCTCTGTACCGGCCTGGACAGCCCCCGAGGGTTCCAGGACGTTTGGGCTCCGGATGATCAGAATTGAAAACAAAAGACTACAAATAAAGTTATAAATCACCTTTATTCACAAAATAACTGGAATAATACTCATTCAAAATCATTTACAGACTGTTTTTATCGTAAACACAACTGAGTTTTAGAGTTTCAAGGCGTACAAATCCTGTGTGAATTCGCTGGTCGGATGAACTTGTGTTACACAGAACAGATGCATGCATATATATAGACATACACACACCGTGTAGAGTGAACTCCAGTGGCATGAACGTTATATAGATTTTCACTCAAATAAGGCAGCTGGCGCAAATATCTCTAACGTCTCATGAATATAGAATTACAGTCATACAAAATGCAAGTCGGTCCCGGTGTCCCATGGGTAGCTTCACGTAGCTCGTAATTGTTTTACGTCAAGATTCCTCACATAACAGCAAACTGTGATTCTCCTGCTTTTCATATGAAAACTTTCATCAAGTTCCCGACACGGCCTCTCACCTCAGCAGAATCGACGTAATATCTTGCAGAACCTCAACTTCTCTCTCTCTCTCTCTCTCTGTCCGTGGACCGTCCGTCTTAACATAACCTAGGCTAAGGTGAGGCAATTTTAACATTCTTTACTCAAGGAATCAATAATGTAAAGTATTTCTCTGTGAATAAACAGCTCATGAATTTTGAAATCTGCTTTCTTGTTCTGTCTCGGCTGTGCCAAGTAAATGGTTAAAAGACGTTTTCTCGTTTCAAAAGCCTTCGCGGGCAACATAAAGGTCTGTCGCAGGCACACGTTGGCCGCGACCTCTGTATTGAGCAGATCTGGCATAGAATGTAATGTGAAGGGATACGATGAACGTGACGGTACAGAACTCTGCAAAATTACGTATAAATAACTCACGTTTTGTGGAACAACTGAAATAAAAACGGGGGAATGGAGAATAAACTTTTCTCATTCTTAACCCTCGACAGTGTATGGAAGTAAATGGTTAGCTTCACGTTGCACTGACTTTACCCCTGGATAAAGAAGTCTCGATAACCACTGGAGACCCAGAGTCTCTCCTGCACCTCTCCCCACCGCTAACTGCCGAACATAATAACGTATCCCAGGACTGCAAATTTTAAAGGACGATAGCAAGAATATCGAAGTGTACGTAAGATGGTAAACGCTCCGCGTTCCATTATTAACAATGTATTAAAACCAGGTCTGAAGTAACATTCGGAATGCTGGTAACTCATCCTAAGTGCTGGGAGTTACTTCTGAGTCCTGGTAGCTACTTGCCTTAGGTAAAATAACCAGACCTTTATATTTGCTTAACAAATGCCTCTGTTTTTTCACAATGAAAGTCTTAATATGTTATTAATTGTTGCATATTCCTTTTCTGTCACATAGGTTTACATAAATATGGGCCAGTTCTTGTAAAAGTGTGTTCCTAATTGCGAATTATTACTACGTAATTCAGAATTCAATATTTTCTTGTCAAGTAAAATATTTTTTTTGACCTTTAATTGTAAGGATCATAAACTCTTCGCTAGTATATTGGGCAATTGGCGAAGTATTCGGTATTTCTGTTTTAGCATAATTGGACCTGGTTTTTTATATAAACGGTGCTTATTAGAATAAATGTTTGCATTATAATTTAGTACTTTTATTTAATAATTCTGACCTCATTGTTACCTGCCCACTTGTTCTTTATATGAAATAAAAAAGCGAAAAATATCAACCAGACGCCAAGATAATATTAGAAGTTACGTGCGCAAATCCCATTAATAGAGCCGAGATCATTAGGAAGATGATATTGCATTGTAACGCCAACATCTATTTTAATAATCAGTGTTTATATTAAAAAAGAGCTAAAAATTACGCTAAAATAAAAATACCTACTACATCGCCAGCTGCTCGCTATTCTAGCAAAATATTATGAGAGTTACAATTAAATTTACAATAAGCTTTTTTCGATTTCAAAGAGCAATGAGTGAATTGTGAGTACTGAACTGTGCATTGGCAGTTAGCAACACTGGCGTGCACCAAAGGAACACTTAAATTGGAAAATAGAAAATGCGATGAAAAAGAAATATACAACAATTATTAAGAAAACAGCCACATTTCGAAGCTGCCCACTTACCTGCACAACGTTAAACTTTGTCTCCACTGTCCTTACACAAATTAACGTGCTACTTAATCAGCGGTGCAAGCCTATTACTGTCCAGTGGGTGCTTCTGTCTCCGGTCAAGCTCTGGAACCAGTAAAATGTATCAGTCCCACCAGATCTCGCGCGATGTTAAGGACTTTATGTATCTTCTAGCACCTGTTAAAAGAAATCGAATTTCCTCCCCCCCCCCACCTTCCAGAGAGCCAGTAAATAACCATCAAGTAAGATGTAAGTCAGTAAGTTGAGGCGATTTCTTCAGGGATTAAAAACTTAGATTCAAAAACCCACGTTTGTCATATATTTTTATGGACAATTTTATAATTTATTTTAATATGTGTCTTAACACATGTTCCTGTAACAGTCTGTTTAGTCTTGTACAATTTTACTTTTTAATTTAGGCAATATGAGTGGAAAGGTGCATTATTCACTATTTACCGTATCCGCACGATCACAATGGAAAAAGCAAATACACAGGACCTCATGTTTTACCGTAAACCATACCCCTGTCCTCTAACACGTGACTAGTCTCTTCACTGAATGACCAGTTCTGGCCAGCGAGGACCCTCCTGGCTTGCATCACTGCCATTTGAGTCTTGCCTTTTCAACAAACTACGCACAGCACAGTCCTTCTTGAAAAGCTGTCATATTCTCAGTCTCAGAGTTTCAAAGAATGCTGCACCTTGCGTGGAACCCGAAGTTTCAGTACCATGTACACATCGGCCCACCAGCTATCCTCGAGTCCATTGAATTAATTTCCCAACCCCACAGCTTAACCATTAACGTCCATCTATGGCTTCTTATCCACATGGCACCTTTCCTCATATTTTGCCACCAAAATACTGTATTCTCATTCGTGCTACATTCCAAGCATATATCTGTTTGTTTTCTTGACCGTCATAATGTACACGCCTTCATTCAAGAGAACAAGTGACACAGTTTCTCAACATGCGCTTTTCTCCAACCTCCTGTCACATCTCCCTCCTAGGACCTAGTTTTCTCCTCACATCCTATTCTCACACACCTGTAATATATGATTGTCTCTTGGAGTTGTAGATCAGGTTTCACGGTCAACAAAACACGACATAAAACTGCAGTTTTGAACAATTTAATTTTACGTCCTTGGATACCTGACGGGAACAGAGTCACAAAAAGTAATGCCAGAATTTAATAGACTTTTTAGTCGTGTTTTGCAATTCTCATTTCTTGATACACTCCTAGATATGCTTATTGGAACCCTGACACATTTCCAAATATTTTATTGTCTGTTCTTATGTTATGATTTGCTGTGCATTCGAAACATATAGTGTATGTACTATATCTTTATGCAAAACTTCTAAGAACCTTTTTTTCCATAAATTTTCCAAATACTTTCAGTCACGATAAAAATCAATTAACCTATACATTCTTTATTAACAGAAGGTCAAAAAAAGCTGCAAACTATGAAGCTCTAGTTCCTGTAGATCAGTCTAGAGTGTCGCACAGTGTTTGTCTCACTTTGTTGCGAACTGCTGGCATGTTCAGTTAGCCTGCACCACACCCACGAACTGTGAAGAATGCCTTCCTTTAACCAGCCTAGTCCTCGTACAAATGTCTAAGTCTGTGTAGAGCAAACTTTCATTCCACGAGGGCCATTTTAAAACCTACAAACCCTGCGCGTAGCTCATACTCATTGTTAGCAGTGAAAGTCTTATTTTTCAGGTGAAATTTATATGACATTCCGTGAAAGAAGTGTGAAATTATTATTAATTTTTCTTAAATTCGACAGAGCAACGAATTGTATTTAATTTTTAGGACTTTGTTATTTTCTAAGAAAGGAAAACCTTCAGTAAAAAACTTTCCTCCTTTTCAGTCATTCATATGCTGTTAAGAAGTACACGGAATTTGAATCGATATACTTATAACTGAAATACGCTGTCACTAGTTCTTACTAGAGCCAACCTAGATTGGAAAGTGTAGGGGTGATGCTGGAGTTGCAGCTCCGAATTTTTCTCATTACCCCCATTTGAAAGTTTCCAACATACGACGTTTTCCCATGCTATATACACAAATCCCGATCGAACATAAATATTCGTTTACCAGATTTAACTAGGCGTTTGAGGTTCACCAAATCACTAAAATGGTATCCTTCATTCTAATTAGGAATATGCGTTAATCGTGTTCGAAATTGCCACTGGCACTAGACGTAAGTCCGGAGAGCCTGTGGTTGTCCGTCAGTGGTTTAAACACTGCGGTGCAAGTGCCAGTGCTTGAGCCTGACATTCCTTGAAGCCCTGCCAGCACAATGACGTAAAGCTGTAAGGTCTGAGAAGACCATTCAGTATAAAAATGAGGTTACGTGCTGAACGATGGGCTGGGATAACTCAGTCGGTATAGCAACTCGCTACGGGCTGGACGGTCCGGGGATTGAATCCTGGTTGGGGCGAGATTTTCAGCACGCATCCAGGCCGGCCCGAGGGTCCACGAAGCCTTCAGTACTACCGGATGTCTTCCGGGATTAAAGAGTCCGGGGCGTGGCTTTGACCATCCACCCCATCTAGCGCTCAGGTTAAAGAAAGAGTAGAGCTGTACCTCTATTCCCCCTGTGGGCCTTCACGATCTGTTCTAGAGTGAAGTTTACTCTTATATGTTGAAAGACCGGGCGATCAGTCTTCAATTCCCCGCATCGACAGCAAATTTTCTTCTCCAAAGCATCCATAAGCCTACCGGTTTTTGGTCCTGACCACTTACATTCATCCAAAGCAGAGGTTATGTATGAGTGGAACTATACCTCCACTCCGCCATACCTTTACACCCGGTGTATAATTAAGTACATGATAGCTCCACGTTTATAAAGATAAACGTGGAGCTCTCATGTACTTAATGTGTTGTGTTTCAGTGTGGAGCGTTGCGCTGGACTTGAAGGGACCCCTGTTCATACAAGAACCCCCTCATCGTGTGGAGTTTTCCAACAGTTCAGGGGGCCGTGTGGACTGCTCTGCACATGGGAGCCCCCCGCCCGAACTGACGTGGAGTTTGGGGGACGGTACTCCCGTAGTACAGATCCCAGACTTACGTCTAGTACATCCAAATGGCTCCCTGGTGTTTCCACCCTTCCCAGCGGAGCATTACCGCCACGATATCCACACGGCTCTGTACCGCTGTAAGGCACAGAACCAGATGGGGCAGGTTGTCAGCCGCGATGTTCATGTGCGGGCAGGTGAGTTGCTACGAAGCTATTTTAATTCTTACCAATAACAGTGGTTGTGTCCTGTTTAATTCGTTTTGGTATATATTTTTAAATAAGATCCCAAAAATGGAGATAAGAAGGAATCAGATCCCGGGATCCCGAAATTTTGTCATTATACGCGTATGATGCGATATATAAGACAATATTCCCTAAAACAATAAGGCTTAAAATAGACAATTCTGCATAAACATTTTGTTTTGGAATATGAGTATGTGCTGAAAAGTGATACCTATTAATTTCAATATTGAAATGAGTAAATATTTTTGAAGGAAATCTAAGCTTGTATCTTCCTTACACTTTATTGGCCTCTATACACTGATTTCTCCACATAATCACCTTTGCGGTGTACATACTTTCGCCAACTTCGAAGTCATTTTCGCAACTTCGTCACGGTATAATTATGCGTTTGGGTGAAGAAACCAAAAGTGAAACGCTCTCTTGACTTCACCGGCCACATAGTGGTTTCCTACAAGATGGTCCTTCTGTTATGGAAGATGATGAATTTCTGACGCGCCAATTCAAGACTGTAGTTATGCTGGGTGTTTCAAAGACGGTGAAATCAAGGAGATGAGTCTGCAGTCATTCTCACACTGGTGTGCAGTTGGGCTATTTTAAGTCGAAGGCGAGACTGCTCAATGTCAGGGCGAATTCTTCGAAGTCGTGCTTTTAGCACACGATTGCGGTGAGTCTCGCCCGTTGCAGTTCATGGTTTCCCGCACCTTTCTCTTAGCTCGGATTCAGAGAGACCTGTTCAATCTTTCCATCACCAGCACGAACAGCCCAATATCGAAAAGTATTGATGTCTAAACATACCTGTCCATAAACTTTCGTTCGCCGATGAATGTCGGTCGGAGGCACGTTTTCTGCATTCAGGAACTCTATCAATACACGCCGTTCCGTCGCACTGACATCCTCGCTTTACACTCCGCCATGTTTACAAGCACAAATCACGACCCCCTAGAGGCAGGTGTTTAAAGTGCGTGCGCCCGGTTAGGGAAAGCCTAAAGAATTGAACACAGTTTAGTTTGGACCCTTATGTGGGTTTATCTTGAGTAAAGGAATAAGGCGGCATTACTTTTCAGCACCCCTCCATATTAGCTACACTCTGTGAAGCTATACAAGAAAGGAAATAGACTTACAGTCCAACTAAAGCGGCTTGAACGGATGTCAAGTGTTTTGAGTAACTATACGTCACTAATTCGGTTGTGTTAATATGTAAGAAACCAATAAAAGTAACAGTCGAATAAAACATGTATTTTTAACCAACTGCTACGTGTTTAGGCTTTACAGATGTTACCGTCATTTCAGGTTCAAGTCCTGAAATGGGCAGGCGATTCAGGTTTAAACCCTGAACGTTCTTCCTTGAGATAAATTCCTTTGGCTGTAAATGACGTAACTTGGTAAAACAGCAGGAGTGTGTGAGGGCTGTTAAGACATTCAAAACCTTTTGCCTGGGTAGAACATCCATCAACTGTTAAGTTGGTAGTAGTTTTGCAGCTCGGTGTTTCTGAGCGAAACTAGAGACTTTGACACTTTTGAGGATGTAATTCATTCAGTAGGAAGTGCCAGTGGGCATCACCCCAAATGTTCGTTTAACGTAGTTTGGGCTCTATTGACTTGAATTAGCGTAGCCAATAAGGTTTGACTTTCCAAAAAATTAAATTCGACCTGGTGGGTTTTCTTAATTTGAATTTCGGCCAATAGAATCATTTCAGAACATAGGGGGGGGGGGGTTTGTTGGTTGGTTT
>Ga0136643_10006558_pt1 | contig 16690 bp, 10 predicted proteins | sample TergutLab28metaG_FD_96883 | JGI IMG/M metagenome (GOLD analysis project Ga0136643, IMG submission 96883) | Labiotermes labralis P1 segment gut microbial communities from Petit-Saut dam, French Guiana - Lab288 P1 (version 3) (version 3) | ecosystem: Host-associated > Arthropoda: Insects >... | reverse complement strand
TTTGCATGATATTTTGTAATTAATTAATTGTATTGAATTGTACTGTTGTATCTAATGTACTTATGACAGCTTCCATATCTGTAAGATTTCAAGGAAGGTTAATAAAATGAATGAATGAATGAAATGAATGAATATATATTCAAAGCTGACCATACATAACCCAATTCTGTCTTGCACAAAATTCAACTTGTGCCATACCTTCGGGAATGTAACTACTGTGTATGTTAGGGAGCAGCTGTAAATCTTAGGAACTTCATGGTATTTCATAACTTACTGGGACTGTTAGACTCCTATCCAACCTTCAAGATGGAAGACCATCCAATGCTGGATGTGTACAATTGTTTACATGACATATTCATAGCTACTGTCCACAACCTAAGGGCCTTCAACTTTCAACAACAGTTTGAGGATGCCCCATGTCTTGGTGACAATGGATCCACTCGATATACATCAATATATACGGCAAGGATGAACATATATCACTCAAAATTAGAGTGCAAGGGAAGTTCAAACTTTTCTATCTGATATACTCAGCACCTCAGCTATGTTGTTTCACACACACACACACACACACATAATATTTTATAAACTACTGTCATATAAAAGTTAGAACATATTCTTACATGGTGGTGGTGCCAGAATACAGGCTAAATTAGGATTTCCTGTGTAGCCCTGAGGGCATGTACACATTGCATGATGATTCACAACTGAGCACTGTGCAAGGGTGCCACAGACACCTGGGCATGGATCTCTGCAGCGTTCATTCCGGCATGCTAGATTGCTGGGGCATTCAGCATCAAGTATGCACTCTGGGCGACAGTTTGGAGCTCGTCCCACATAATTTGGCAGACAAGAGCATGCTGGTTGTGTTCCAACAACCTTACATTGTGAATTGGGCCCACAGGGCGAAGGATTGCAAGGATTTCCAACAGGAGCAGGAGTAGTTGCTAGAATACAAGACATAAGACAAGTATAGATCATGCTGAAAGTAATCAAGTTACAAAGACAGACACTGAAGAACTTAAACATACAATGAAACAAGAAAGAAAGATGAAATAAGAAAATATCAGACAGTAAAAATAGAAGAACCAAAGTGTTATTCTTTGCTGGGAGGAAAACTCTGCAAGAAATTTCCAAAATGTCTTCCACAGAACCCCTGAATGACAGAAGGTTTTGCAGAAGTCTGAAAATAAAGATGAAAGTTTTTGAAAGTGAACTCTTTCCCAGTCTCTGTCAGGCCAAAAAGGAATCTCACTGCAAGGCAACTGCTATTTGACATTGCCTCTTATCTTATAATGAAGGGCAATTAAAAGACATTTCCACAATTCATCTCCAGCAGAGTCTGATAAAAAAATACTCAAGCGAACAAATGCACGCTTGCACGTGCCTATGCTTTAGCCACAAAATGGCTGTGAAAAATCATAAATTCAGAAACATTCTGTTTAATAACTCAGTGTGATGGTTGGGGGAAGGAAGTCTTATTTTTAATTTACTTCAGCTGCTCTTTCTCATAAACAAGAAACTAAACTAAAAGCCTTACACACACACATAGATTAAAATTTTTATTTGGAGTGTCAACACTGCATTTTTACACAAAGGGTTTCATGAAAAACAAGTTTGGGAAACAATGAACTAAATGACTTCCTATGTGTATAATTTAGTGTATAATAAGACAGCTAGAGAACTGAAAACATTTAACTATAGTTTTCAATTAACATAGTAATGTAACACAGATTAATAGATATTTCTTGAAATATGCATAATATCACACCCCTAGAGATGGACGGGAGGGAATGTGTCCAACCCCAATCTGGCTAGAATGCTATATGCACAGGTTCAACATCAAGAATGAAGACACATTTAAAATACTGTTGGACACAATATCAGTAATTTTTTTATGTGAAAAATTAAGAACTGCATTTTTGCCCATGGAATACAGGATCTGGCATTGTTTCATAGCAGTCACAACAACTATTAAGGTAACATAAAATTAATAATAAAATCTCTGAATCATTAATTTGTGGTTAAATTGGTATAAAATTAAGTACCAAAATAACACATTAAAAACAGATTCTATGTACAGTTAGTTCACCAAATTTGAATGTCTGGTATACAGCTATCATCTGTCAAAAGTTAAGGTACCCAGCAATTTCGTTGTCAATGCACTTCTGATTCTTGCCCAAGATGTTAAATATTGAATGCCATATTTGTTTTATATTCTAACACATCCAGAAGCCCTGCATCAAACTCTGCTGTAATATTTAGTATAAGCAATGTAAATATGAGACTTTCTTACAGACTTTCACACGGTCTATGTGAGCCACAATGACGGGCAGTTTATTACTTGAAATGGAAACGCAGTTAGGACTTGGGAAACCAGTGCTTCAGCCAGTGGTCTAAAAGTGACCTCCAGTGCCATAATTTAGCAAAATCCACAACAGAATACAGAAAATATCTAAAAGGAACTCCTCCTTAGAAATAAACGATAGAAAATGAAGACGAGAATGACAGTAAGAAATAAGGATGACAGTAAGAAATAGAAAGCTTACTTTCTTGTTTCAGACATCTTGCAAAAGGGTCACCAGTAAAGCCAGCAGGACAGCTACATATTGGATTGTGATTCACAACTTGACAGCGAGCATTAAGACCACATGTGCCTGGACATGGATCCAAACATTTCTGGTTGATACATGCTCGATTCTGAGGGCACTCAGAACTAACAACACACTCTGGTCTACATGACGGTGGATTGCCAATAAAACCAGGAGAGCAGGAACACACGGCATGTTGATTCACCAACCGACACTGACTGTTGGGTCCACATGGAGATGGATCACATGGATTTTGAGGAGGTTCAGCAACAACTAAATGAAGGCAAGAAACAAAGAGAAAATAGCATACATGCCACATTTAACAGATGAAGATTAACAGACACTGCAGGCATAAAAATCCCAGTAATTGTAATATTAGAGAAAATAAAGAGCAAATTATAAATTATTACAATAAATACATTTCAAACTCCCATGCAACTGAACTTCCTGAATATTATGCAATTAAGAAGAAAAATCCATAAACATAGCACATGTATAATACTACATCAATTCACAATATGCTTTAATAAAAAAATTTAGAACTTGCTGTTGTTGGAGAAATTTAGCGAAGAATGAAGTGACAGCACATGAATAAGAAATGAAAAATGTATACTTTCTAACTCAAAAATATGACAATTGAAGATGATTTTTCTTTTGTCAGCCTGTCAACAGCAAATGATAAAAAGAGGTATACATCCAAGTCATACGTATTACGGTAGTATTAGTTTTACTTCCACCATTAGCAAAACAGAAAACATTTGAAAAATTTCCTTTCAGGCTTGTCTATTCATCCACAAATATGGGTGCTTTTCAAATATTCACTCCTTAATCTGGATGTAATTTTAAGGAAGAAAGTCTGAAGCTAAAGGACATTTATAATTAAAATATCCTCTTAGGAAACACTTCTTTCTGTAACTCTAGAGACCTAAACAACTACAATCATCTTGCAATTGCTCATATTATGTCAGGGTGCACAGAGAGAAGAAGAATTATCTTACTGGGCTGAATGAGCACACAGGCAGACAGAGGATCTCCTGTGTAGCCCACCATACACGTGCAGGATGGAGCATGGTTCACCACGCGACATTGAGCATTCAGGCCACATGTCCCAGGACAAGGATCCACACACTTGTTGTTCAAACATGCTTTGCTGCGATCACAGTCGGAATTAATAACACATTCTGGCCTACAACCAGTATATGGGTCTCCAAAATATTCCGGCAGGCATACACAAGAGCCAGCACCATTACGCTCTTTGCATACTGCATTGGCACCACATGGTGATGGATTGCAAGGGTTTCTAGGCCCTTCAGTTGGAGTAGGAGCTGGAAAGATTAAATTGGTGATACTGCCATATGTTTCACATATTATGTTTACAGTAGTGCTAAAAATTATTATTACATACATTGTGTCACTAAAAGTATAATAAAATTTTGAGTTATAATATACAGAAATATGACTTGAGAAACAACAGAACTTAAAAGTTCCTCTTGGAAGTATAGCACCATGCATTCTAATGCTGGAACTAAGTGGGGGCAAGTTGTGACTTCATGCTGTGGCCACTTTACTGCCAAGGAAACAGCCCCTGTTGCCCACATGACAGGAAGCAGGGTGGGCATCAGAGCTGGTCTGGACACTTTGAATAAGAGAAAAATCCCTTAACCCCTCTGAGAATCAAACCCTTATTCCTCAGTTGTCCAGCCACAGCCTATTTTCTGACTAACAAAACTTAAATGTCTAATGCTTTCACACCAATATGTAAACATATGAGCTATCAATCTTGTTTCCATCTTCATACAACACAACCTGGTCAGAATATATATATGTGTGTGTGTGTGTGTGTGTGTATGTCTGAGGTCTTTTATGTGTGACAAAAGTAGAAGAGTGTGTTCAGTTTTATAACGTAATATTATCTAATTCAAGTTGCCACACTCTTAATTTTAAACAACCAGACCTAAGGAGACTGCTTACTTTGCTGAATTTGTGAGCATCCTGTGAATGGATCACCGGTGTATCCCATCTCACAGTAACACATTGGGGCATGTTTAACAACAACACAAGTTGCGTGGGAGCCACATGACCCAGGACAGGGATCTCTACAACGCTCATTCTGACACGCTAAGTTGCCTGGGCACTCGGCACTTATAGTACATTCTGGTCGACAGTTGGGTGCTCGGCCCAAAAAATTTGGCAAACAAGAGCATGCTGGAGTATTCCCAACAGCACGACACTGAGAGTTGGGCCCACAAGGTGAAGGCACACAAGGATTTCCACTTGGTGGCTGCTGAACAGGCGGTTCTAAAAAACAGTAACCACATGCCAAAAAGAAACCTTCCACCAGTCAGTACTGGAATAAGAGAAATGAAATATTTCAAGGACAAATATGTACAGTTTTTTAAGATAATTGAGAACTTAGATATTTCGAGGTTTAATTTCATGCAAACACAAAACCTCACTAAGTAGATACTGCAATATTCCGAATTATTAAATGAAGGAAACGTAGACAGTCAACTCATTGCATATAAGTCAAATAATATGAATTATTATATCAGGGAAAAAACAATGACATGTAGATAATCCTCAAAGCACAGTTAACAGTTTTCTTGTTGAACTGAAATGCTCATTCGAAGTACTTTGGTTAAGACTGATAAATACACAGTTTTATTAAGTTGTGTTACCTGAAAGTCACTCAATATGGAACACAAAAACTTTAATCTGTACAAAACACAAGCAGTGCATCAAAAAGGAAAAACGAAAGTACAGAAAAATAAAATAAAAATAATCAATTCCTATGCATACATAATATGCATCCATACAGGCAATAATACGAAACTAAATTTTGAAATGATTTTCAAGTTTGGGACATATTATTTGCAATATGTATCACAACAGTATCATGTTAGATTTCAACTTTCAGATAATGTTACTTGAAACTGGACTAAAAAATTAGGAAGTTTGGGATTCTAGTACATATACTAAAAACTGTATGAAATAAAACTGTATAATGGTCCACATATCATATTTGAAGTATGACAGATAAAGGTTAGTGCTTACTTTCTTCCTTCAGACATCTTGTAAAGGGATCACCAGTGAAGCCAGGGTTACAACTACATATTGGGTTGTGATTCACAACTTGACAGCGAGCATTGACGCCACAAGTGCCTGGACAAGGGTCCACACACTTCTGGTTGACACATGCTTTGTCTTGAGGGCATTCTGTGCTCACAACACATTCAGGTTTGCAACTTGGAGGTGTTCCTACATAATTAGCCTGACATGAGCAAACTGCATGACCATTCACCACACGGCACTGGCTGAATGGTCCACATGGAGAAGGCTTGCAGGGATCCATAACAGGCTGTTCTGTTGGAGCTGAAGGCATGCAAAGAAAATGGTACATGCATGAAAACTACACATATAATGAAAAGAGAAGATAATTCCAAGTAAGTCACTTTTCCATGAATTGAAAATAAAATAAGTACAGGCTTCATGAAATAAAGAGTATGGTAGAACCTCCATTATTTGATTTCCACATAGTCACACATCTTCTACTTAGTTATGGTGACTACTAATGGTACTGACATAATTCACATTAATAGTGTAATAATCTTGAAGTGTACTGGATCTGGATGAGAATTAATTTCCATCGGTTCAATGAAAATAAGTTCCGTACGAAGTTACCTTAGCATTGATTATCTGAAATACTGAATGTGCAAAAATAAGCACAGATGATGTTAAGATGTACATAACTGTTCAATCACAGCTAAATAATTTGTGAGTCACAGTAAATCAAATATTTGACTTGAATATGTGACACACAAGTAATATACATGAATAGAAAAAAATTCATTTCAGACAGAACTTTATATATCAGTATGTCTTGTATCAAATACTGGGTTTTATAAGACAGCCTGTCCATTTCCAGGTACATATTTATCAGCATCAATATATAATTTAGTAACACTAATATCTCTATCACATTCTAATTATCTAACATCTCTCATCTTCCACTGTCATTATTGTATCAAACAATTGAGATTACTACCTTGAAAGAAAGACAAATTTCCACTTTCAAGAGACATAAGTAGTGTTTAGTATTTTCTTACTAGGTGGAGGAAGATGGCAAGAACTGAGAGGGTTGCCAGTATAGCCAGGCAGACAGCTGCACGAAGGAGCATGATTCACCACACGACACTCTGCATTGAGACCACAAGTGCCTGGGCATGGGTCCACACATTTGTTTCGTACACATGCCTTTGCTCTATCACAGTCTGTGTTGAGAACACACTCAGGGCGACAGCCTGCGTAAGGATCACCCGTGTATTCAGGAAGACAGGTGCATGACCCAGCACCATTACGTTCCTTGCACACAGCATTTGCACCACATGGTGACGGATTGCAAGGATCACGTGGAGCCTCTAATGGGTGAACAGCTGAAAGTTTCATTCAGTCCCTGTTGTTAGCGTGTCCATTAAACAGTAGTAGTACTAGTAAAATTAATTGAAAACCTCATAGTACCAAACTTTCTATGATGCAGAAAAGGGCTAATACAAAATATGCCATCTTTTAAAGCTGCTGCTACATACACACTACTTGCTAGGCTATATTACTTTGCTGAGTATTATTGTAAAAATCTAAACATTTATCCTAACTTAAAATATACCCACTGAGCTGTTAAAATCTCACACAATTATTACCCTAACCTGATTAAATAAGATAATTTAGGCAGAAAATAGAACTGTCCATGGCTGAATCCTTGGACTACAAAGCTGACGACAGTGAACATGATATAGGTTAAGAAGACATAATACTGGGATGTGACATTATGCAGTTTGGTAAATGCATACAAACACTTCAAAGGAAACTGTCTACCAATTTACATGATGTCCCACATTGAAGAACACAGTCTTCATATTCATTGCCATGGGAATCACAATCAAGGAAACAGAAATGCTAGTTGGATGAATCATTTTCATGAATCAGATTTCGAAGACTAAGAGAAAGTATGATGAATAAAATTCAGTTTGACAGAGTTTCTTTTCCATATTACAAATATATGTCACTGTCTGATGCCAAATTTTTGTAATACAGAAACAAGAAATGTTTGAAACTGAAATTTTCTTCTTTAGTTAATATTTTGTACAATAGGCTGTTCTCCATCAAAATACAAAATACAGTTGAACAGTTTTTGTGAGGAAATAAGGTTATGTTTTAAAAATCAAAATTTTATAATTCATATGTGTTCATCAAAACGCAATACCATGCACTGATTTCATAGCAACCACAAACACATAAATAGAGAATACATACAACACATTAACATTCTTTCATGATCTGAGGACACAGAATGAAGTATCTTGTGAGATAAAGTCTTCTCAGCAGTGAAGCTGATTCTCATAGTCCATTTTCTTTCCCTATGGCTTATTTAGGGTTTACCTCAGTATCTACAATCAATAATCACACAACCCATTTTGTATTTGTATGGCTTATTTAGCAATGATATCTGTAGCTAAAAGAAATACAATTACGGAGCACTGGTGGAGTGATCAACGAAAGTGTACAACCAAAGTACTTGGATAAAAACCTGTTGCAGTGTCATTTCACCCACCATAAACTCACAAGCCCGTCCATGTATGACTTGTAATGGGGAAAATGGCACTGAAGCAGTTTTTATGTAAGCATTTCGGTTCTTCCTTGTTAATTATTCTACCCATGCCCCATAATCATATTTAATCACCTGACACAAATCACCTATGCTATAGGAACTAACATCATTACCAAACAAACCACAAAAGAGATTATCTGTGAATTACCATCACTGATGACAAGACTTTGCCTCATCTCACGTACACAGTACTTAAAGCTATGTTCTCAAATCAAGACAGATGTATATTCATCATATATGCCATTCTGCAGATATGAACATATTATAAATCAAAATTCTAGTCACCTGGGATCTTGAATCTAAAGCACCACAAAGAGAAACTCAAATCATGCAAATTACAAATACTATACAGCTCTACCTATTCTCTGTAACACATCAATATGAAATTCTTTCCAGGAACAAATCAACCAATCTACCAATCAACCATCATTTACACAACAGTACTTGCATTGTAACCAAGATAAACATGCTTACATGGTACAGGAGAGCATCCAGTGAAAGGATCGCCTGTAAATCCTGGTTGACATGTGCATACTGGGGCATGTTTCACTACAACACAAGTTGCCTGAACCCCACATGAACCTGGACAAGGGTCCCCACAACGTGTGTTCTGACATGCCAAATTGCTGGGGCATTCAGCATTGATAGTACACTCTGGGCGACAGTTAGGGGCTCGGCCCACATAGTGTGGCAAGCATGAACAAGCAGGTGTATTGCCAACTGCACGGCATTGAGAGTTTGGACCACAAGGTGAAGGCACACAAGGATTGCCACTTGGAGGCTGAACAGGAGGTTCTAGAAAACAGACAGATGAAGTCAAACCACTATACAGTTCACAGAAACATGCATCTGAGAGGAAAAAAAAAATTGCATGAAGTAGTCAAAAGGACACAGAAGAAATATAAAATCTCAACACTTGATTAAGAATGATAAGAATACATTTTATCTGAAGTAAGACAATTGGTAGCTTAAACTTACAGCAAGGAATTTAAATCTGAAGTAAGAAATCAATAATTCAGCTACTTGTCTGTGTTCCAAAAGGAACTCCAAAACAAAGCCAGGTTCCTAGTAATTGTAAATGTGTAGATGGCTTTCAACCATCAGATTCCTTGCATGCAATTTAAACCCATTTCAATACACAAGAAACCATATCCAATGAAAGAGATGAAAATTCTTACTTTCTTCCTTGAGACACCTGGTGAAAGGATCACCAGTGAAGCCAGGACCACAGGTACAGATAGGGTTGTGATTCACAACTTGACAACGAGCATTGAGACCACAAGTACCCGGACAAGGATCCACACATTTTTGATTGACACATGCTTTGTCTTGAACGCATTCTGTGCTCACAACACATTCAGGTTTGCAACTTGGTGGTGTTCCTACATAATTAGCCTGACATGAGCAAACTGCATGACCATTCACCACACGGCATTGGCTGAATGATCCGCATGGAGAAGGCTTGCATGGATTCTTTGTAGGTGGCTCTGTTGATGCTACAAGAAAATGAAAAGACAGTAAAGAAGACATGCAAGACTCATGCTAAACAAAAAGACAGGTAAAAGAAGATCGAAGTAAATAGACACAGAATTTGTTTCACAGTATGACTAACAACAACAAAACATTTTGGATACTAAACAGATGTAAGACAAGTGAATTGAAAACAAAAGTTCTGACAATTATGTACTGAGAGTAATTTTTTGTATTACTACTTCTTGTTTGTTGTGTACTTAAATGGGCACATAGCTGCCAAGCTTTCTACTCTGTCATTCATATTAACCAACATATACCATGGTATAAATTGTTAAGTCTACATGATACATATATATATATATATATATATATATATAGCATGAAAGTAAACACATAAATCTATGTTAAAAGCATGAAATATCCATACAAAGAGCAAAAATAAATGTATTTCTCAAGAAATAAACAGTTCAACAGTTCTTAGAAACTGAAGATCTTGGATTCACTTTGATAAATGCTCACAAATTTAACTGATGAGAGATCAAAAATTAATGCAACAGAAATCAATTTCATAACACATGAAAATTTTGTGAATCTTTTTGCCTGAACATTGCTGACTATATGAGCATTGCTTGAACAGGTGCAAGTTGACCACACAAACGTGATTAACCAAGAATATCAGAGAATAAATAGAGAATAAATACTAGCATCAAGCAGCATTTTAAACTGTGATGATACCAAAAACTATGTGCCAAAATAAAATGTGTGTGTGGTATTCAAATTACAAATACTGCATTTGTGTTGTGGCACACTTTCTGGCATGTCACATGTAAGGACTTCACAGAGGATCAGACATATGGAGTGGTAAAACGTACAGCTGGTCAGAAGGCATAAAATTACTTGTGTTACAGGCACATGGGGGGAAAAAAGGTTCATGGATAATTTTAAATCTGCTTGTAATCTGATCTATCAAGATGTACAAAATACTATGGCACATGTAGGGAAATATGAATGTTTCTGAATTCTTTTAGCTTGATATTATTAAACCTAAGTATAGAATATATTCATGAACCTTTCAGAACTGAATTCATATTTATGTACATCAAGAGATAAAGTATTTAAAATTAAAAAAAAAACAAGAACCTAGATATTAAAATTGATATACAGTTAAGTTACTGATAAGGAGGAGTAGATTTTGAAACCAGAACCATTTTTACAAATACCTTAGCAAGCACAAGTAGAACTCTGATTTATCCAGTCTACAACATGATATTTGTGTAGTCCATTTCACATTTCTTTTTATTTCTGTCTTCAATGCCATATGAAACCAAAACCTACTCCTGTACTGCAGCAAAAATGCTTGTACACAGCACACATAAATTGTAGGCAAATGGTTAAATTTCTTTGTTTTACCTAGTAAAATGTTCATTTTTATAATGTAAGTTTTCTTTAACAGACGTAACTTTGTGTTTAGTGAGTGCGTACACATGTACTTGTGTATCTTTCTTGGTAAGCATCTTTCACACTGTTGAAACATTAATGGAAAGCTTCATTTCACGACCACATGCATATAAAATATAGTCTTCCAGGAAATTTGAACTCAGACATAAAGGGAAGAAAATATAAGTCTAGTGTTCTAGGGCTTCAGTTGTTGGAAAAAACTGTCAGTTCCTATGTATGTATAAAATAATACCTGTTATATCAAATCTGTGCTTAAAATTGATTCAGTACTGTGTAAGATTTTATGTTATAAACTCAATATGCAACTGTTACTACATAACAAATCTACCTATCAGGTACTGTCACACCTTTTGTATAGATTATTTACTACTCAGCAATTAGTAAGTGTTTGATAATGTTACAACATTTCATGATATAAAATTACAGAATGATGACTGTATATATAAGGAGATATCAATAAACAAATATGCACATGCAAGTGAATAACTGTGCATAAAATCTGTTGTATCCAATACATATGAAGCAAACTGACGTTACAGAATGAACAAAATCTGATAAAGCTTTACAAATGGAATATGAAAGTCTAAAATTAAATTAATATGGAGGTAAACCCACAAACACAATGTAACACATGACACTTAGCATATTCTGAACATGTTGACATATAAGTTCCTAATTCTTTAGTTGTGAAACAAGACATTAATAATGTTTTCTACCATTTAGGTACAGGCAATCCTTCAGTACCAATTAAGATACAAATTTTATCTACCAGAAAAGATTTCTTCTTGATCCCACTAATCAAGCAGGCACAGATTTAAATCTACAGCAGTCCAACAAGTTTCTACTCATCTGAAACCAACACACTTCCTTGTTCACGTACATAAAAATGCATTTATGCATTTGAGTATTTTAAATATTTATTTTTTTTGGACATTCTGCATGTTACACTGTATAAATCCAGATTCTACTACAGATATTACTAACAGCTAAAAGAAGGAAAGCTTAAGAAATTTTCTTACTAGGTGGAGGAAGATTGCAGGAATTGAGAGGGTTGCCAGTATAGCCAGGCAGACAGCTGCAGGAAGGAGCATGATTCACCACACGACACTCTGCATTGAGACCACAAGTCCCTGGGCATGGGTCCACACATTTGTTTCGGACACATGCTCTTGCTTTACTGCAATCTGTATTCAGAACACACTCTGGTCGACAGCCAGTGTAAGGATCTCCTGAATATTCTGGCAGACATGTACATGATCCCGCACCATTATGTTCCTTGCATACAGCATTTGCACCACATGGTGATGGATTGCAAGGCTCAGGGGGAAACTCAACTGGTTGCACAGCTGCAAGTCATGGAAAGATGTAGAGGTTCATGCAAAATAAAAAATTCATGAGCAGCTTGCCACAGACTTCATTTAGAAACTCAATATATTTACCAACAAAATGCACTAAGTAAAATACAATAAAACACAAATCATAAAACATAATTCTTGTTAATTGCCATCTACTACATGTTTCGCCACCAAAGTACCATCCTCAGGTAGTTTAATAACAACAAAAGATCATAAATCCAACACATACTTTAGTTATTAGTTGTCCTCATTTTCATCGTACAAATTAAAAATTAAAGATCTTAGAATGTTAAAATTCTAGATTACATGAGTTGACATGCATAAGTCCATATTGCTGTGACAACACCATACAGTAGCAAGCCTCTTCTGGTACAAGTTCGCAGTTGTTTGTGTTATTCTCTGGGTTGTATATACAAACACAGGCCATAATATATGACCCTTAGAATCTCGTCCTGTAAAACTGTTGATATCCAGTAACTGTGTATTAACGAATACTAGAAGTAAAATGTAAAATGATGTTTATACTAAAGAGTATATATAGCAGTACATACCAGCTGAAGTGTACAGCGTATCTTGCATCAGGGGATGTAGTCTACTGAACAAGTTTGCTGTGGTGTTGCTTAGGTGGAGTGTAGCAACTGCACGTTTGCATGTTGAGTGCCTGAGTCATGGACAAGAGCAAATTTCGCCAATATTTGTTCATTTATTAAGGATCCCTAAAGTTGGTATTATAGAATGTAAACTTTTTGACACTATTCATATGCCAAACTTCTTTACATGTTTTTATTACCCACAATGTAGTTTGTATAGGGCTGCATTCATGTTTATTGTTTAAAATGTGTGGTGCATATACAGATTTTGAATTGTTTGTCCTTATGTATCTCTGATGCTCTAAAAACCTTATTTTGCAGATTACATTATACTTTTTAAACAATAAACATGAATATGGCCTTATGCAGCCTACAATTAAGACAATAAAAACATGCAAAAATGTCTGGCGTATGAATTGCATAGAAAACTTTTACATTCAACAATACCAACTTCAGGGATACTAATAAATGAAAAAATATAGGCAAAATAAGTCCTCATTTGTTCTTGTCCATGACTCAGGTACTCAACACGCCAGCACAAAGATGCTACACTCCACCTAAGCAACACCACAGCTCACTCGTTCAGTAGACTACATTCCCTGATGCAAGATACGCTGCACACTTCAGCTGGTATGTACTGCTATACATTCTCTTTAATATAATGCATCATTTCACATTCTACTTCTAGTATTCATTAATATACAGTTACTGAATACCAACAATTTTACAGGACAAGATCCTTTGGATCATATACTGTGGCCTTTGTTTGTATACACAACTCAGAGAATAATACAAACAACTGCAAACTTGTACCAGAAGAGGCTCACTACTGGATGTTGTTGTTGTCACAGCAATATGGACTTATGCATGTCAACTCATGTAATCTAGAATTTTAACATTCTAAGATCTTTAATTTTTAATTTTAATTAAGAAATTGAGGACAACTCATGCCTCAGAATGTGTTTGACTTATGATCCTTTGCTGTTATGAAACTCCCTGAGGATGATACTTCTGGATGAAATGTGTAGGAGTTGGTGCACTTAACATGAATTGTTGTTATATGATTTGAGTTTTACTGTATTTTACTTAGTTCATTTTATTGGTTAATATACTGAATGTAAGAAAATGCATGGCATGAATAACAAAATTCAATTATGGACCTTAGAAAATATACTGCAGTACAAGAAGATGGTTGAATGAAATCTAATCACACAGGTTTTCCTCTACTTATGAAAACGGGCTAATTTGTCAACAAAACAGATGACAGAGACCATAGAGGAATATTACTGCACATAGTGCTGATGATTATAAATATATTTATGACAAAGTCTCAAGTTACGCTTAGTCTATCTACTTTCTAACTACATACAAATCTCAGAAGTGTGCATGCACATTCACATAAGTTTATGCAGCGATTACACGAAATGTAACCAGTTAATATGGCTAATGGTTAAGTGGCTGGCTATGAACAGACCATGGTACTAAGAATTCATCAAAAAAACCCGAAAAAACTGTACACAGAAATGTTGACGTCTTGGATTGAAAATGCCAATCTCAGCAGTAATATGAAATAACAATTACAGCAAGGACAACCATTACATAAACACTAAGCTCAATGCGAAGATAACAATGAACTGAAATGAACCCAAAACAACTTAATTTCATTATCCTCTATCTCACACATGCTTACTGTACACACACACAAACACAACTATAAGTATGCGACAAGAAATTGTAAGAGTTCAGCCTACTTTTTTCATAAATTTGACTGGAATTGTAGAATTTACAAGTATTTTTTGTGACTGCTATAATGTCAGAAAGAAGTGACTGTGGCTTGAACAAGGGATACTAGGTATAACTTTCCACATTACCACATGTAACATGAAAATCCCAGATTACAGTAATCTTCAAACCACAATGGTGTGGTGAGTAAAGCTGGTCATCTACATAGTTCATCTTGCAGTATTCATATCCTACCTATTTCTAGTATATGACCACATATATTTAACTTATATACCAAAGAATCCCCCAGTCCCTTAGGATAAGACGATAAACAGCTATTTACCACCCAGCATACCCCATGTATGCTCATGTTTTTTCTTTGTGTTTCAAGTGGCACTGGTAGAGGTTTTGCTACGAATAATTTTGTTTTCCCATCAGTATCATTCCACCAATGCTCGATACTAACATTTTATTCACCTACTAACAATGCTACATAATCTTAGGAAACAAAGCAAGTCAGTCAGTTCATGAACAACAGCCATTAAAAATACACAGCCTTGGTATGAAGTAGGATTATGTACTATTATGTAAATCTAGCCATGAATAAAGTTCCTGTGCTTACAGCCTAATTCCCAAGATTATGATTCTATTTACCACTACATTTCTGTGGAAAATTACTTACTATTTTATGGTTTCATACTAGTTCACTTTCATATCAAATCACTCATAACATGGCTTGCTCTGTACCCACTGAATGTAATAAAAACACAACCTATGAGTATATCTAGGACTGTTTTCATAGTGTAGACGCAACACTAAGCACAGTATGTCAAAATATATTTCCTTTGCATATTATTTTCTTTGTGGGTGTAAGAGAAACCATTCTAAAACAAGGTTACCTAAATACAAGGTTACAGATAAAAAATTTCTATGTTAGATAAATCAGATACTTCAATAGCACAATTTACCTGTAGATAGAGAGAAGCAGTTATAGAAATATATCTGGATTCCAAGAAATGATTGTTGAAAGACTTCCTATGCGAATACAAATAAATTATATATATAGGGTATATATGGATATTTTTTCTTTATACATACACACACATATGCAGGCACATGTATGCAAATACATACATTTACCAACAATTTATTTACGGGACAATAATGGACAACTGAAGTATTTATCTTCAAGAGAAATAAATTAAAATGTCATTTTTATAAACTCCCTACATTTCTATGTACTTAATATTTACTTGCAGAAAATTATTTATAATGCAGAGTATGCCTTACATGGTATAAGAGAGCATCCAGCAAAAGGATCGCCTGTAAATCCTGGTTGACATGTACAAACTGGAGCATGCTTCACTACAACACAAGTTGCCTGAACCCCACATGACCCTGGACAAGGGTCCCTACAACGCTCATTCTGACATGCCAAATTGCTAAGGCATTCAGCACTGATTGTACATTCTGGGCGACAGTTAGGGGCTCGGCCCACATAGTGAGGCAAGCATGAGCAAGCAGGCGTGTTGCCAACCACACGACATTGAGAGTTTGGACCACAAGGCGAAGGCACACAAGGATTACCACTTGGAGGCTGAACAGGAGGTTCTAGAAAACAGAGGTCAGAAGGTATGCCAGAAAACACCAAAATGAAGAAATTGAAAGAAAATCAATGCACAGCACAGTAAATTTAAAACTTATGTTTACACGTGTTAATAAAAATCCAACCAGATGCAACAGTATGCAGATATTTATTTACTGTAAAGTCACTCTACATGTTTCGGGTGTCACAGCACCCATCATCAGGAGTACTAAAAACTGTAACCGCAGCCT